>ERZ1463036.178-NODE-178-length-14745-cov-20.700068_pt1 | contig 14745 bp, 8 predicted proteins | sample MGYA00564485_ERZ1463036 | MGnify/ENA primary metagenome ERZ1463036 (study PRJEB39244, sample SAMEA3635127) | Helicobacter pylori | study: EMG produced TPA metagenomics assembly of PRJEB11511 data set (Assembly of a 5300-year-old Helicobacter pylori... | reverse complement strand
ATAAAACACTATTATAATAAGACTATAGGTTCAGGAGACTATTATAAGCTTTCTAGGGCTATTGAGATGATAAATGATAGTAATTATACTGAGAAAATGAAAAAAAGGCTTATAGAGGTTTTAAAGGGGGTTAATCTACATAGAAGCATATGGAAGGCAAGAGAAAAAAGTGTATATAGTAAAAATAGTTTTAATAAGTATTTAAAAATGATAAGAGCTTTAAATATTAATCCAGTTACTATTCCGAATAAATGGAAAATAGATTATTTAAAGAATCCAGAAAAATTTTTTGGAAAAAATAAGGGGAATAATAATTTATGTGGTGAATTTATAAAAAATGTACTCCAAGAAGTACAAAATTTATTAATGGAGTACAAAAATTAAGGAAATGGTGGAGAGAAAATGGGTATTGAGAAGAAAAAGAATGATAGAGTGCAAATAAGAATAAATAATGAAGATAAAGCAAAATTAAAGTATTTATCTGAGGTTAGAGGGTATAAAAACCTTAGTGAATATATATTATATCTAGCTATGAAAGATATTTCTGAATCAGAGTTTATTAGCAAAAGAATGAAATAATCTAAATTAAATATAAGTTAAATGGTATATTTAACAAGTGATTTAGCGATTTAAATTTATAAAAATTAATGATATAATTAAACAGTTTTTAACTTAAAGAAAGTGAGGAAATTTAATGAAACCATTTTTAAAATGGGCAGGAGGGAAAACTCAATTAATTCCTACCATAATAGAAGAATTGCCAGAAGAAATAAATAATTTAACAACATATATAGAACCATTTGTAGGAGCTGGAGCAGTATTTTTAGATTTTTTAAGTTCTGATAGATTTGAAAAATATATAATAAATGATATAAATTCAAAATTAATAAATGTTTATGAAGTTATTAGAGATAATATTGATTTGCTTATTGAATTTTTAAATGATATTAAAGAAAAATATTTATCTTTTGAAGAGTTATCTGAAGATAGAGAGAAAATGTATTATGAGATAAGAGACAAATTTAATAGTGATGATGTAGGTAAAATAGAATTAGCTGCTTATTTTATATTTATAAATAAAACTTGCTTTAATGGTTTATATAGAGAAAATTCAAAAGGAAATTATAATGTTCCAATAGGAAAGTATAAGAATCCTACAATTTTTTATGAAGAGCAATTAAGAGAAATTTCAAGTCTATTAAATAAAAGAAATAATAATGGAGAATTAATTGTAACTATATTAAATTTAAAATATACTGAATTGGAAAGGTATGTTAATAAGGATACTTTTGTTTATTTTGACCCACCTTACAGACCGGTTACAGCTGGTGGATTTAGTTCTTATAATAAAGGTGGATTTAATGATGAGTCACAACAAGAGCTATCAAATTTTTATACTAAGTTATCAGGATTAGGAGCTAAATTAATGCTAAGTAATTCAGACCCTAGAATATTAGATGAAAATGATGATTTTTTTGAAGAGATGTATAGAAATTTTAATATACAAAGAATATATGCTAATCGTTTTATAAATTCTAAAGGAACCGATAGAGGTGGAATATCAGAGTTGTTAATCACTAACTATAAAAAAGATGATAGAACTTATATTGGAGATGATGAAAAAGTGGAGAATATTTCAAATGTTTATAAAGAAAAACTGAATTTTAAAAATGCAGATGAAGTTTTTGAACATTTAGTTGGCGATGTTAAGGATACTATAAAGGGTTGGGATTATTTTGTAAATTGGGAAAAAGCAATTGGAAATATGAAGTCAGTTGAAAAATCTTTAAATGTATTAAATTACTTAATAGGAAAAGAAAATATAGAACAAGAAGCTAAAGAATTAATTGCTGAAAATCCGCAAGTTATAAATGTTTTTCCTATATTGGTAGCTAGTAGAGATAAAGATTTTAAAATTTTAGAACCTACAGAAGCTGATTTAATGAATTTTAAAGAGTTTGATTTTAGTAGAAAAAGAACTAGAAAAGACGATTTAGGTGAAAAAGAATTAAATGATGCGATAGAATTTTTGAAAAAAACTAATTTATTAAACTTATTTAAAGATAAGACAATAAAAAGCTTAGTTGATTATGTTCTTGGGGTTGAAGTTGGCTTAGATAGCAATGCTAGAAAAAATAGAACAGGAACTGCTATGGAAGATATAGTAGAAGTTGCGGTAAAAAAAATATGTAATAAACATGGATGGGAATACAAAACACAAGCCACAGTTAAAGAAATCAATGAAATGTGGGGAATTGTAGTACCTACAGATAAAAGTGCTAGAAGATATGATTTTGCTATAAATAATAATGGAAAATTGTTACTTGCTGAAGTTAACTATTATAATGGTGGAGGTTCAAAACTAAAGACTGTTGCTAATGAATTCACTAAGTTAGATAAATATATGAATGCTAATGGATTTGAGTTTTGTTGGATAACTGATGGGTTAGGGTGGAATACGTCTAAAAAGCCATTAAGAGATGCATTTGATAATATGAGACATATATTTAATTTAGATATGGTTGAAAAAGGTGCTTTAGAATATTTAATTGAAAATTTATAGTCTTAAAAAAGGAGTAGAAAATATCTACTCCTTTTTTTAATAAGAAGCTCTACAATCGCTACATTCACTTTGGTCTCTTCTTCCAGTAGTAACCCTTCCGCTCCAACCAAAATCAGTTGTTGGTTTGTCTAAGTTGCAAGAAGGACAATGTTTAAGTAAATTAGTTCCATCAAATCCAACTATATTGGTTATTCTTGCACCAGTTGAATCATATCCACTAGACATCGGCATAGTAAATGGCATAATTGTAATAGAGGAATCAATTATTTGAATATTATTTAATTGAGTTCCGTCTTCATAAGTTATAGTAACTGATTTAGGAATTCTATATCCTGGATTTCCAGATTCAGTTAATCTTAAAGGTAAACTTACTATCATTTTTATCACCTCCTAACTTTAAATTATAGATTAAATGGTTTTATTCAGTAAATGTTTTTATAATATAGATGCTTTGTATAAAAATGTAACTTCAATCATAGTTTCATAACTTTTAAGTATTGACACCTAGAAATTAATGACGTAAAATAGCAACATACAACGGTATCAAAACTAAGTATCAAAAATCGGCGGGAAAAAGGGGTATAAAATATGATTTATGGATATGCAAGAGTTAGTACAAAGGGACAAGCTAAAGAAGGAAATAGTTTAGAGAGTCAAATTGAAATTTTAAAAAGTAATGGAGCAGTAAAGATTTATTCAGATAGTTTTACTGGAACCAAAACAGATAGACCGGAATTTAACAGATTGTTAGCTGAATTAAAAGCAGGAGATATATTAATAGTTACTAAACTGGATAGATTAGCTAGAAGTATTACTCAAGGTAGTGAATTAGTTAATAAGTTAATAAATAAAGGTATAAAAGTGAATATATTAAATATAGGGATAATGGATAATACTCCAGCAAGCAAATTAATAAGAAATATATTTCTTTCATTTGCAGAATTTGAAAGAGATATGATTGTAGAGAGAACTCAAGAAGGAAAAGCTATTGCAAAGACTAAAGAGGGATTCAAAGAAGGGAGACCTAAGAAATATACAGATAAGCAATTAGACAACGCTTTATCAATGCTTACTGTAAATGGTGGAGATAAAAGTTATAATGAGGTGGAGGAGCTTTTAGGTATTAGTAAAAGCACATTAATAAGAGAAAATAATAAAAGAAAAATAAAAGAGTAGTTAAATACTACTCTTTTATTTTTATTAATATAATAAATTCTCTATATAAACTTTATCATCATTTCCTTCATATTCTATGATATAAGCTAAAATTATTGAATTAACTTTATTTAATGGCTTAATATCTATAATATATAAATTTTCCTCTTCGTCTTCATAAATATCATTTTCTTTTTTATAAATATCAACTTCTTCTATAATATCAGGAAAATTATCTGATAGACTATTTGATATTTCACATATTAATTCATCAGAATCATCAAATGTTACTCTCCAAAAATTATCTTTTAGATATGACATAACTCTTTCTTTTATTTCTGCATTATTCATATAAAAAACAACTCCTATCATTATAATATATAAATATTATAACTTTATATATTATAAAAAGTATATAGCTATTAATTTAAATAAAAGAGAAATTTTAACTTAAATTTAGGCCATATAAGAAGTAATTTTAATAATAGTAATATAAATACATCAAAAAATACTAAAATTAAATACAGAGCACTTTGAAGCGTTTTAGAATATGTTAAAATATAACTAAAGTATAACGAGTGTATAAGGTGGTGGAGTTATGAATATTGATAATATGAAAATAGAAGATATGGTTAAGTATATAAATAAAGAATTAAGTATTGGTAGAGCTATGAAAGATATAGAGCTAAATGATTTTAAAGTTAATCCTAGAGTAATACATAAAAGATTAGATAGAAGAGGATATAAAAAGATTAATAATAATTATGTTAAAGTTGAAGATAAAGATGTTATAAAAGAAAATAAAATTATTAAAAATAACAGTATTAAATCAAATAAAACTAAAAATATACAAAAGTATAACGATGATATAAATGTAAATGAATTAAAAGAGCTTATTCAGCTTATAGAACCAATTAAAGAAGTTATTAAAGAGTATAATAGAAGTAAAAGTATAGTAGAAGTAGAAACGGTAGAATTAAGACCTAAAGCAATAACAGAAGTAAAACAAAAGTTATTTAAGATAGATATAAATGTATTAGAGAAGTGGGAACAGTTCGTATTAGAGCATAAAGAATATAAAGTACAACAACTAATAAGTTTAGCTTTAGAAGAATTTATAAATAAATATAAGTAATATAAGACACTTAGAAAGTGTCTTTTTTTTATGGGGCATATATACGGGTTTACATCTACACTTGTAAAAAATATTTCCCTAAAATGAAGCATATACCTTTGTAGTCTTGTTGGCATAAAATTAGACTATAGTTTTTAATAATATATTCTATGTTATTTTAAATATAAAATCGTGATATAATTTAAATGATTATGTCAAAATAAGGAGGTGAAAAATTGGAAGAGGCGTTAAAACTTAATAAACTAAGTTATATAGACAGGCTTCATAGTAATAGTAGGGGGTGGATTACTAGAAGTGTTATAGACCAAAGTGGATATAGACAAAGGCATTATAAATATGCTGAATTAAAAGGTTTAGATTTAACTGGGGAAAATATTTATATAACACCAAATACATTTTATAGTACTTATAGAAGACTAGAATATATTAAAGAGATTAATGCTTTATTTATAGATTTAGATTGTTATAAGTCAGTATTTACAAAAGAACAAATACTAATGAATCTTGAAGATAATTACTTCAATAAAAATATTCCAATACCTAATTATGTAATAGATAGTGGGCGTGGAATGTATTTAATATGGCTTATAAATTCAGTTCCAAGTAAAGCATTACCATTATGGAAAGCAGTTGAAGAGTATTTATATAATGAATTAAAATGTTTTGGAGCAGATAGACAAGCTCTTGATGCAACAAGAATATTAAGAGTACCAGGAAGTATAAATTCTAAGTCAAAGACTGTTGTAGATATAATAGATGAATATGATTATATTTATGATTTAAGAGAAATTCAAAAAGAATTTTTACCTGAGTTAAAGCCAACTGAAAAGAAAAGAGGTAGACCTAAAAAAATAAATTATATTTTCAGAGAGAGAAGTCTTTATTATTCAAGAATACAAGACATAATAAAATTATGTGAACTTAGAAAGTATGATTTAAAAGGTCATAGAGAGTTTATATTATTTTTATATAGATATTACCAATGTAGCTTCACAGAAGATACTCAGAAGGCATTAGAAGACGTTTTAAGTCTTAATAGTACTTTTAGACAACCATTAAATGAAAGAGAAGTTATAAGAGCTACTAAGAGTGCAGAAAAATGTTATTTAAATAAAAATAAGGAGTATAGATATAAAAATGATACTCTTATAAATTTACTAGAAATTACAGAAAAAGAACAAATTCATATGCTTACAATAATCTCTAATAAAGAATATAAGAGAAGAGATAACGAGAGAAATAAAAGAAATTACAGAGAAAAATTAAAGGCTAATGGAAAATTAACTAAAAAAGAACGTATAAAGTTAACTAGAGAAAAAATAAAAAACCTTCGTTTAGAAGGCTTTAAGAATAAAGAAATAATGCAAATGTTAGGTATTAGCAGTACCTCAACATTTGAAAGACATATATCATATTTAAAAAAGAGTGGGCTAATATAAGCTCATTCTTTTTATATTTACATTCAAATAAATTATAATAGTTAAGACTTTAAAAATCTACCCCCATTTTTTTTCCGCTTGTATTATAGGGTACTTAGTACCTGTTCTTTTTTTTCAGGAAGGGCGTGTTAAAAACAAGTATTTTTTTATAGTCTTTATATTTTAGGGTTCCTTTATGTTTTCTAGGGTTTACCTTTGTACAAAACTGCGTGTCTTTTTACGTTTTAATTTATGATTGCATACAATGTTACGAGATTAAATTAAGGAGCGTACTAGTATGATACATACACTAATGATAAGTCATAGATTATTAAGTATTCGAGATTATAACGAGATATTTAGGGTTTTAGCTTTGATAAGTAAGGAGAATAATACTACATTTCGTAAGACGAATTTAGGCTATGAAACTACTGCATTAAGAGACTATGGTTTTAATAAAGTTATATTAAAAAAATTTAAAGTAGATAAAAGATATAAGAACGATTATTTAAATATAACTATAATTTTAAATCCAATAAAATTAGTAAATAAAGATAAATTAGAAGTTATTAAAGAAGAGGATTTAGAATTAGTTTATAAAGGATTTAAAGAAGTAAAGAATAGAATATTTATTGGGCTGCCATCGTTGGAGTATTGGAATATTAATAGAGTAGATTATGCGGTTAATATTTTTATGGAACACGTTAAGGAATATATAAAGTTATTTCAAAGAGCAGACAAGCCAAGTATTTTTAATGAGCTATATTCTACTGAAGCTCATAGAAGAAAACAGTTAGATGGAAGCTTCTATCTCTATAATAAAAGTACTATTATAAACTTTTATGATAAAGAAAATGAGTTAATGAAGAAAAATTTTAATACCGATGGAGCAAAGAACTTATTAAGGTTTGAAGTACAGTGTAATAAGTTAAAGACAAATAATATTAAATATAAAAAAGGATTTGAGACAAGTCATGTAAAAAACTATTTAAAAATGGATTTAAGTGAAGAGTATATAAAACACTATTATAATAAGACTATAGGTTCAGGAGACTATTATAAGCTTTCTAGGGCTATTGAGATGATAAATGATAGTAATTATACTGAGAAAATGAAAAAAAGGCTTATAGAGGTTTTAAAGGGGGTTAATCTACATAGAAGCATATGGAAGGCAAGAGAAAAAAGTGTATATAGTAAAAATAGTTTTAATAAGTATTTAAAAATGATAAGAGCTTTAAATATTAATCCAGTTACTATTCCGAATAAATGGAAAATAGATTATTTAAAGAATCCAGAAAAATTTTTTGGAAAAAATAAGGGGAATAATAATTTATGTGGTGAATTTATAAAAAATGTACTCCAAGAAGTACAAAATTTATTAATGGAGTACAAAAATTAAGGAAATGGTGGAGAGAAAATGGGTATTGAGAAGAAAAAGAATGATAGAGTGCAAATAAGAATAAATAATGAAGATAAAGCAAAATTAAAGTATTTATCTGAGGTTAGAGGGTATAAAAACCTTAGTGAATATATATTATATCTAGCTATGAAAGATATTTCTGAATCAGAGTTTATTAGCAAAAGAATGAAATAATCTAAATTAAATATAAGTTAAATGGTATATTTAACAAGTGATTTAGCGATTTAAATTTATAAAAATTAATGATATAATTAAACAGTTTTTAACTTAAAGAAAGTGAGGAAATTTAATGAAACCATTTTTAAAATGGGCAGGAGGGAAAACTCAATTAATTCCTACCATAATAGAAGAATTGCCAGAAGAAATAAATAATTTAACAACATATATAGAACCATTTGTAGGAGCTGGAGCAGTATTTTTAGATTTTTTAAGTTCTGATAGATTTGAAAAATATATAATAAATGATATAAATTCAAAATTAATAAATGTTTATGAAGTTATTAGAGATAATATTGATTTGCTTATTGAATTTTTAAATGATATTAAAGAAAAATATTTATCTTTTGAAGAGTTATCTGAAGATAGAGAGAAAATGTATTATGAGATAAGAGACAAATTTAATAGTGATGATGTAGGTAAAATAGAATTAGCTGCTTATTTTATATTTATAAATAAAACTTGCTTTAATGGTTTATATAGAGAAAATTCAAAAGGAAATTATAATGTTCCAATAGGAAAGTATAAGAATCCTACAATTTTTTATGAAGAGCAATTAAGAGAAATTTCAAGTCTATTAAATAAAAGAAATAATAATGGAGAATTAATTGTAACTATATTAAATTTAAAATATACTGAATTGGAAAGGTATGTTAATAAGGATACTTTTGTTTATTTTGACCCACCTTACAGACCGGTTACAGCTGGTGGATTTAGTTCTTATAATAAAGGTGGATTTAATGATGAGTCACAACAAGAGCTATCAAATTTTTATACTAAGTTATCAGGATTAGGAGCTAAATTAATGCTAAGTAATTCAGACCCTAGAATATTAGATGAAAATGATGATTTTTTTGAAGAGATGTATAGAAATTTTAATATACAAAGAATATATGCTAATCGTTTTATAAATTCTAAAGGAACCGATAGAGGTGGAATATCAGAGTTGTTAATCACTAACTATAAAAAAGATGATAGAACTTATATTGGAGATGATGAAAAAGTGGAGAATATTTCAAATGTTTATAAAGAAAAACTGAATTTTAAAAATGCAGATGAAGTTTTTGAACATTTAGTTGGCGATGTTAAGGATACTATAAAGGGTTGGGATTATTTTGTAAATTGGGAAAAAGCAATTGGAAATATGAAGTCAGTTGAAAAATCTTTAAATGTATTAAATTACTTAATAGGAAAAGAAAATATAGAACAAGAAGCTAAAGAATTAATTGCTGAAAATCCGCAAGTTATAAATGTTTTTCCTATATTGGTAGCTAGTAGAGATAAAGATTTTAAAATTTTAGAACCTACAGAAGCTGATTTAATGAATTTTAAAGAGTTTGATTTTAGTAGAAAAAGAACTAGAAAAGACGATTTAGGTGAAAAAGAATTAAATGATGCGATAGAATTTTTGAAAAAAACTAATTTATTAAACTTATTTAAAGATAAGACAATAAAAAGCTTAGTTGATTATGTTCTTGGGGTTGAAGTTGGCTTAGATAGCAATGCTAGAAAAAATAGAACAGGAACTGCTATGGAAGATATAGTAGAAGTTGCGGTAAAAAAAATATGTAATAAACATGGATGGGAATACAAAACACAAGCCACAGTTAAAGAAATCAATGAAATGTGGGGAATTGTAGTACCTACAGATAAAAGTGCTAGAAGATATGATTTTGCTATAAATAATAATGGAAAATTGTTACTTGCTGAAGTTAACTATTATAATGGTGGAGGTTCAAAACTAAAGACTGTTGCTAATGAATTCACTAAGTTAGATAAATATATGAATGCTAATGGATTTGAGTTTTGTTGGATAACTGATGGGTTAGGGTGGAATACGTCTAAAAAGCCATTAAGAGATGCATTTGATAATATGAGACATATATTTAATTTAGATATGGTTGAAAAAGGTGCTTTAGAATATTTAATTGAAAATTTATAGTCTTAAAAAAGGAGTAGAAAATATCTACTCCTTTTTTTAATAAGAAGCTCTACAATCGCTACATTCACTTTGGTCTCTTCTTCCAGTAGTAACCCTTCCGCTCCAACCAAAATCAGTTGTTGGTTTGTCTAAGTTGCAAGAAGGACAATGTTTAAGTAAATTAGTTCCATCAAATCCAACTATATTGGTTATTCTTGCACCAGTTGAATCATATCCACTAGACATCGGCATAGTAAATGGCATAATTGTAATAGAGGAATCAATTATTTGAATATTATTTAATTGAGTTCCGTCTTCATAAGTTATAGTAACTGATTTAGGAATTCTATATCCTGGATTTCCAGATTCAGTTAATCTTAAAGGTAAACTTACTATCATTTTTATCACCTCCTAACTTTAAATTATAGATTAAATGGTTTTATTCAGTAAATGTTTTTATAATATAGATGCTTTGTATAAAAATGTAACTTCAATCATAGTTTCATAACTTTTAAGTATTGACACCTAGAAATTAATGACGTAAAATAGCAACATACAACGGTATCAAAACTAAGTATCAAAAATCGGCGGGAAAAAGGGGTATAAAATATGATTTATGGATATGCAAGAGTTAGTACAAAGGGACAAGCTAAAGAAGGAAATAGTTTAGAGAGTCAAATTGAAATTTTAAAAAGTAATGGAGCAGTAAAGATTTATTCAGATAGTTTTACTGGAACCAAAACAGATAGACCGGAATTTAACAGATTGTTAGCTGAATTAAAAGCAGGAGATATATTAATAGTTACTAAACTGGATAGATTAGCTAGAAGTATTACTCAAGGTAGTGAATTAGTTAATAAGTTAATAAATAAAGGTATAAAAGTGAATATATTAAATATAGGGATAATGGATAATACTCCAGCAAGCAAATTAATAAGAAATATATTTCTTTCATTTGCAGAATTTGAAAGAGATATGATTGTAGAGAGAACTCAAGAAGGAAAAGCTATTGCAAAGACTAAAGAGGGATTCAAAGAAGGGAGACCTAAGAAATATACAGATAAGCAATTAGACAACGCTTTATCAATGCTTACTGTAAATGGTGGAGATAAAAGTTATAATGAGGTGGAGGAGCTTTTAGGTATTAGTAAAAGCACATTAATAAGAGAAAATAATAAAAGAAAAATAAAAGAGTAGTTAAATACTACTCTTTTATTTTTATTAATATAATAAATTCTCTATATAAACTTTATCATCATTTCCTTCATATTCTATGATATAAGCTAAAATTATTGAATTAACTTTATTTAATGGCTTAATATCTATAATATATAAATTTTCCTCTTCGTCTTCATAAATATCATTTTCTTTTTTATAAATATCAACTTCTTCTATAATATCAGGAAAATTATCTGATAGACTATTTGATATTTCACATATTAATTCATCAGAATCATCAAATGTTACTCTCCAAAAATTATCTTTTAGATATGACATAACTCTTTCTTTTATTTCTGCATTATTCATATAAAAAACAACTCCTATCATTATAATATATAAATATTATAACTTTATATATTATAAAAAGTATATAGCTATTAATTTAAATAAAAGAGAAATTTTAACTTAAATTTAGGCCATATAAGAAGTAATTTTAATAATAGTAATATAAATACATCAAAAAATACTAAAATTAAATACAGAGCACTTTGAAGCGTTTTAGAATATGTTAAAATATAACTAAAGTATAACGAGTGTATAAGGTGGTGGAGTTATGAATATTGATAATATGAAAATAGAAGATATGGTTAAGTATATAAATAAAGAATTAAGTATTGGTAGAGCTATGAAAGATATAGAGCTAAATGATTTTAAAGTTAATCCTAGAGTAATACATAAAAGATTAGATAGAAGAGGATATAAAAAGATTAATAATAATTATGTTAAAGTTGAAGATAAAGATGTTATAAAAGAAAATAAAATTATTAAAAATAACAGTATTAAATCAAATAAAACTAAAAATATACAAAAGTATAACGATGATATAAATGTAAATGAATTAAAAGAGCTTATTCAGCTTATAGAACCAATTAAAGAAGTTATTAAAGAGTATAATAGAAGTAAAAGTATAGTAGAAGTAGAAACGGTAGAATTAAGACCTAAAGCAATAACAGAAGTAAAACAAAAGTTATTTAAGATAGATATAAATGTATTAGAGAAGTGGGAACAGTTCGTATTAGAGCATAAAGAATATAAAGTACAACAACTAATAAGTTTAGCTTTAGAAGAATTTATAAATAAATATAAGTAATATAAGACACTTAGAAAGTGTCTTTTTTTTATGGGGCATATATACGGGTTTACATCTACACTTGTAAAAAATATTTCCCTAAAATGAAGCATATACCTTTGTAGTCTTGTTGGCATAAAATTAGACTATAGTTTTTAATAATATATTCTATGTTATTTTAAATATAAAATCGTGATATAATTTAAATGATTATGTCAAAATAAGGAGGTGAAAAATTGGAAGAGGCGTTAAAACTTAATAAACTAAGTTATATAGACAGGCTTCATAGTAATAGTAGGGGGTGGATTACTAGAAGTGTTATAGACCAAAGTGGATATAGACAAAGGCATTATAAATATGCTGAATTAAAAGGTTTAGATTTAACTGGGGAAAATATTTATATAACACCAAATACATTTTATAGTACTTATAGAAGACTAGAATATATTAAAGAGATTAATGCTTTATTTATAGATTTAGATTGTTATAAGTCAGTATTTACAAAAGAACAAATACTAATGAATCTTGAAGATAATTACTTCAATAAAAATATTCCAATACCTAATTATGTAATAGATAGTGGGCGTGGAATGTATTTAATATGGCTTATAAATTCAGTTCCAAGTAAAGCATTACCATTATGGAAAGCAGTTGAAGAGTATTTATATAATGAATTAAAATGTTTTGGAGCAGATAGACAAGCTCTTGATGCAACAAGAATATTAAGAGTACCAGGAAGTATAAATTCTAAGTCAAAGACTGTTGTAGATATAATAGATGAATATGATTATATTTATGATTTAAGAGAAATTCAAAAAGAATTTTTACCTGAGTTAAAGCCAACTGAAAAGAAAAGAGGTAGACCTAAAAAAATAAATTATATTTTCAGAGAGAGAAGTCTTTATTATTCAAGAATACAAGACATAATAAAATTATGTGAACTTAGAAAGTATGATTTAAAAGGTCATAGAGAGTTTATATTATTTTTATATAGATATTACCAATGTAGCTTCACAGAAGATACTCAGAAGGCATTAGAAGACGTTTTAAGTCTTAATAGTACTTTTAGACAACCATTAAATGAAAGAGAAGTTATAAGAGCTACTAAGAGTGCAGAAAAATGTTATTTAAATAAAAATAAGGAGTATAGATATAAAAATGATACTCTTATAAATTTACTAGAAATTACAGAAAAAGAACAAATTCATATGCTTACAATAATCTCTAATAAAGAATATAAGAGAAGAGATAACGAGAGAAATAAAAGAAATTACAGAGAAAAATTAAAGGCTAATGGAAAATTAACTAAAAAAGAACGTATAAAGTTAACTAGAGAAAAAATAAAAAACCTTCGTTTAGAAGGCTTTAAGAATAAAGAAATAATGCAAATGTTAGGTATTAGCAGTACCTCAACATTTGAAAGACATATATCATATTTAAAAAAGAGTGGGCTAATATAAGCTCATTCTTTTTATATTTACATTCAAATAAATTATAATAGTTAAGACTTTAAAAATCTACCCCCATTTTTTTTCCGCTTGTATTATAGGGTACTTAGTACCTGTTCTTTTTTTTCAGGAAGGGCGTGTTAAAAACAAGTATTTTTTTATAGTCTTTATATTTTAGGGTTCCTTTATGTTTTCTAGGGTTTACCTTTGTACAAAACTGCGTGTCTTTTTACGTTTTAATTTATGATTGCATACAATGTTACGAGATTAAATTAAGGAGCGTACTAGTATGATACATACACTAATGATAAGTCATAGATTATTAAGTATTCGAGATTATAACGAGATATTTAGGGTTTTAGCTTTGATAAGTAAGGAGAATAATACTACATTTCGTAAGACGAATTTAGGCTATGAAACTACTGCATTAAGAGACTATGGTTTTAATAAAGTTATATTAAAAAAATTTAAAGTAGATAAAAGATATAAGAACGATTATTTAAATATAACTATAATTTTAAATCCAATAAAATTAGTAAATAAAGATAAATTAGAAGTTATTAAAGAAGAGGATTTAGAATTAGTTTATAAAGGATTTAAAGAAGTAAAGAATAGAATATTTATTGGGCTGCCATCGTTGGAGTATTGGAATATTAATAGAGTAGATTATGCGGTTAATATTTTTATGGAACACGTTAAGGAATATATAAAGTTATTTCAAAGAGCAGACAAGCCAAGTATTTTTAATGAGCTATATTCTACTGAAGCTCATAGAAGAAAACAGTTAGATGGAAGCTTCTATCTCTATAATAAAAGTACTATTATAAACTTTTATGATAAAGAAAATGAGTTAATGAAGAAAAATTTTAATACCGATGGAGCAAAGAACTTATTAAGGTTTGAAGTACAGTGTAATAAGTTAAAGACAAATAATATTAAATATAAAAAAGGATTTGAGACAAGTCATGTAAAAAACTATTTAAAAATGGATTTAAGTGAAGAGTATATAAAACACTATTATAATAAGACTATAGGTTCAGGAGACTATTATAAGCTTTCTATGGCTATTGAGATTATAAATGATAGTAATTATACTGAGAAAATGAAAAAAAGGCTTATAGAGGTTTTACAGAGATCGGAAGAGCACACGTCTGAACTCCAGTCACCCGTTAGATCTCG
>ERZ1463036.176-NODE-176-length-14816-cov-39.992548_pt1 | contig 14816 bp, 14 predicted proteins | sample MGYA00564485_ERZ1463036 | MGnify/ENA primary metagenome ERZ1463036 (study PRJEB39244, sample SAMEA3635127) | Helicobacter pylori | study: EMG produced TPA metagenomics assembly of PRJEB11511 data set (Assembly of a 5300-year-old Helicobacter pylori... | reverse complement strand
TGCAAATGCTTCCAGGAACAGATTTTATATTCTCAGGATATAGTGCAGTTCCAAACTATGATAACATGTTTGCAGGTTCAAACTTTGATGCGGAAGATTTTGATGATTATAATGTACTTCAAAGAGACTTAATGGTAGATGGTGGATTAAGACCAGTATCAGAAGAAGAAACAATTGCAATAAGAAATAAAGCTGCAAAAGCTATTCAAGTAGTATTTAGAGAACTTGGATTCCCTAAAATAACTGATGAAGAAGTTATAGCTGCAACTTATGCACATGGAAGTAAAGATATGCCAGAAAGAAATGTAGTTGAAGATTTAAAGGCTGCAGAAGAAATGCTTAAGAAGAGAATAACAGGATTAGATATTGTTAAAGCTTTAGGTTCAAATGGATTTGAAGATGTAGCAAACAATATATTAAATATGCTTAAGCAAAGAGTTACTGGAGATTATCTTCAAACATCAGCAATACTTGATAGAGATTTTGATGTAATAAGTGCTGTTAATGATGTAAATGACTATAAAGGACCAGGAACAGGATACAGATTAAGTAAAGAAAGATGGGAAGAAATTAAAAATATTCCTAACGTAATAAAACCAGAAGATATTGAATAAGAAAAGGTGGTATACATATGGAAAATGGAGCAAATAAATTTGTTATGCCAGAGCTTACTCTTACAGAAGTAGGAGAAGCAAAAGTTGGAACAAGAGCGGATGAGGTTGTGATTGGACTTGCCCCAGCATTTGAAAAATTTCAACATCATACATTAGTTAATATAGATCACAAAGATATTTTAAGAGAACTTATAGCAGGTATTGAAGAAGAAGGATTACATGCTAGAGTTGTTAGAATATTAAGAACATCAGATGTTTCATTTATAGCAAATGATGCAGCAAAATTAAGTGGATCAGGAATTGGTATAGGAATTCAATCTAAAGGAACAACAGTAATTCACCAAAAAGACTTACTTCCTTTAAATAACTTAGAATTATTCCCACAAGCACCATTATTAACATTAGAAACTTTTAGATTAATCGGTAAAAATGCAGCTAAATATGCAAAAGGAGAATCACCAACTCCAGTACCTACAAAAAATGACCAAATGGCTAGACCAAAATTTATGGCAATAGCAGCATTATACCATATAAAAGAAACTAAGCATGTAGTAAATGGAGCAAAACCAGTACAAATAGAAGTTAAATTCTAAAAGGATAAGGAGAGAGACTTAATGGAAGCGAAAAAAATGGGACCTAAAGATTACCCTTTAGCAACTAAAAGACCAGAGGATATAAGCACACCAACTGGAAAAAATTTAAATGATATAACATTAGAAAATATATTAAATGGAGATATTAAACCAGAAGACGTTAGAATATCACCTGAAACATTAGAAATGCAAGCTCAAATAGCTGAAGGTATGAATAGAGCTGCAATAGCAAGAAATCTTAGAAGAGCTGCTGAACTTATAAAAGTTCCAGATGATAGAATACTTGAAATGTACAATGCGTTAAGACCATTTCGTTCAACTAAAGAAGATCTTTTAAAGATTGCAGATGAACTTGAAAATGTATATGGAGCAAAAGTTAATGCAGATTTCGTAAGAGAAGCAGTAGAAGTATACGAAAAGAGAAATAAATTAAGACAAGAATAATTTATTTCTTTCAGGAGGAAAGTATGAAAATAGTAGCAGGTGTTGATATTGGTAATGCTACTACGGAAACAGCATTATCAAAAATAGAAGATGGAAAAATAGAATTTCTTTCAAGCGGTATAGTTCCTACAACAGGTATAAAAGGTACTGAAGAAAATATAGAAGGTGTATTTGATTCCCTAAAACAAGCATTAAAAAAAGTATCTTTAACTCTTGATAATTTAGATTTAGTTAGAATAAATGAAGCAGCTCCAGTTATAGGTGATGTTGCTATGGAAACTATAACTGAAACTATAATAACAGAGTCAACAATGATAGGACATAACCCACAAACACCAGGTGGAATAGGAATTGGAACAGGAAAAACTATATATATAGAAGACCTAGAAAATATAAATGAAAATGAATTATCAGAAGATGATGCATTTATACCACTTATATTAAGCAAAATAAATTTCCTAGAAGCAGCAGCTAGAATAAATCATGCTACAAGAAGAGGCATAAAAATTACAGCAGCAATAGTTCAAAGAGATGACGGAGTACTTATAAACAATAGATTAGATAATACTATTCCTATTGTAGATGAAGTTATGTTACTTGAAAAAGTGCCAGTTAATATGAAGGCTGCTGTAGAAGTTGCCGGTCAAGGAGAAGTAGTTGAAAGTCTAGCTAATCCTTATGGTATAGCAACAGTATTTAATTTAACAGCTGAAGAAACAAAAATGATAGTTCCAATATCAAGAGCTCTTATAGGAAACAGATCAGCCGTAGTAATTAAAACTCCAAAGGGAGATGTTCAAGAAAAGAAAATACCAGCAGGATGTATAAATATAGATGGGTTAAATCGTAAAGAAAGTGTAGATGTAGAACACGGTGCAGAAAAAATAATGGATGCTGTAAGAGCTTGTGTACCAATACAAGATGTAAAGGGAGAAGCTGGTACAAATGCTGGTGGAATGCTTGAAAGAGTAAGACAAGTTATGGCTAATCTTACTAAGCAAAAAATATCAGATATAAAAATACAAGACCTTTTAGCAGTTGATACTTTTATCCCACAAAAAGTAAAGGGTGGTCTTGCAGAGGAGTTTTCACTTGAAAATGCAGTTGGAATAGCTGCTATGGTTAAAGCAGATAAACTACAAATGCAAATGATAGCAGATAAGCTAAGAGAAGAACTTAATGTACCAGTAGAAGTTGGTGGAGTAGAAGCTGACATGGCTATTCGTGGAGCACTTACAACTCCAGGAAGTAGTACACCGCTTGCTATATTAGATATGGGGGCAGGATCTACTGATGCATCAATTATAAATAAAGAAGGAAAAATTTCATCAATACATTTAGCTGGTGCTGGAAATATGGTAACTATGCTTATTAAATCAGAATTAGGACTTGATTCATTTAATTTAGCAGAAGATATAAAAAAATATCCATTAGCTAAAGTTGAAAGTCTTTTCCATATAAGACATGAGGATGGAACAGTTGAATTCTTTAAGGAGCCTTTAGATCCATCAGTATTTTCAAAAGTTGTAATAATAAAAGATGGAACTTTAGTTCCAATAGATGGACAAACTTCTATAGAAAAAATAAGAACTATAAGAAGAGGAGCTAAGGAAAAGGTATTTGTAACAAATTGCCTAAGAGCTTTAAGTATAGTTTCACCAACTGGAAATATAAGAGACATTGAATTTGTAGTATTAGTTGGTGGATCATCATTAGACTTTGAAACTCCTCAATTAGTTACAGATTCATTATCACAATATGGTGTAGTAGCAGGTCGTGGAAACATAAGAGGAACAGAGGGACCAAGAAATGCTGTTGCTACTGGACTTATATTATCTTGTAATGAAATGGAGTAATTTAGTATGGCAATGGTAATGAAAGCTTATGAGTATGAAGTTCCTAGTATATATGTATATTATTCAAATGATTTAAAAGATTTAAGTAGATTAGATGAAGTATTATGGGGGATAGAAGAAGAAGGAATACCTTTTGATTTAAAAGCTAAAGAATGTAATACTTCTGAAGAACTTAGTCATTTAGCATCAATGCAATCTAAACTTTTAGTTGGTATAGGAATTGATAGTAAGGGCAAAATAACTTTAACACTAAATAAGTTAGAAAAAGATAAACCTTTATTTACTATGAACTTAGATGATGATAATAGTAAATTAAGAGATCTAGGTTCTAATGCAGGAAGATTGGTTAAAGGTATAGCTTTTAAATAATATTAAGGAGTAATTAATATGTATAAAATCTACACAAAAACAGGTGATAAAGGAACTACAGCACTATTTGGAGGAAGCAGAGTTGATAAAGATAGTCTAAAGGTTGAAGCATATGGAACTGTAGACGAATTAATATCATCAATAGGTTTTGCTTACTCAAAAATTCAATTAACAGAACAAAGAGAAGAGCTTAGAAATATACAAAAAAAATTATTTAATTTAGGTGCTGAACTTGCAAGTGATGAAAACGGAATTAAATATTTAAAAGAAATAGTTACTAAAGAAGATATAGAATATTTAGAAAAACTAACAGATAAATATATGGAAATAACAGGTCCTTTAAGAGAATTTGTTATACCAGGAAAAAATGAAATATCAGCAAGCTTACATATAGCAAGAACGGTATGTAGAAGAGCTGAAAGAAGAATAATAACTTTAAAGAGAGAAGAATCTTTAAGGGAAGAAGTTTCAAAATATATAAATCGTTTATCAGATACACTTTTTGCAATAGCAAGATATTTTGAAGAAATGTAAAGGAGGATATTGATTACTATGAAAAAGTTAAATGAAGTTAAAGAGTTAAGTTTAGAAATAGTAAAGGAAATGGCAAAAGCAGCTGAAGCAAAAGCAACTGAAATGAATGTTCCAGTTATATTTGCTGCAGTAGATAAGGGTGCAAACTTAATGTTAATGCACAGAATGGAAGATGCATTCATAACAAGCATTGATATAGCTATAAATAAAGCTTATACAGCAGCTTGTTTAAAACAAGGAAGTCATGAAATTGCAGATGTTGTAAAACCAGGAGATAGCCTTTACGGATTACAACTTACAAACAATCAAAGAATCGTACCATTTGGTGGTGGATTCCCAATAATAGTTGATGGACAAGTTGTTGGAGCAGTTGGAGTAAGTGGTGGAACTGTCGAAGAAGATATGGCCATTGCACAAGCTGCAGTTGATGCTTTTAGTAAAGAATATTAATATTTTAAAATTAATATATAAACAAATCTAGGAGGAATTTAAAGATGAGAATGTACGATTATTTAGTACCAAGCGTAAACTTTATGGGAGCTAACTCAATATCAGTAGTTGGTGAAAGATGTAAAATATTAGGTGGAAAGAAAGCTTTAATAGTTACAGATAAATTCTTAAGAGGATTAAAAGGTGGAGCAGTTGAATTAACTGAAAAATACCTAAAAGAAGCAGGAATCGAAGTTGCTTATTATGATGGAGTTGAACCAAACCCAAAAGATACAAATGTTAAAGATGGTTTAAAAATATTCCAAGACGAAAACTGTGATATGATCGTTACAGTTGGTGGAGGAAGCTCACATGACTGTGGTAAAGGAATAGGTATAGCTGCAACTCACGAAGGAGATCTTTATGACTATGCTGGAATAGAAACTTTAACAAATCCACTTCCTCCAATAGTAGCAGTAAACACTACAGCTGGAACTGCAAGTGAAGTAACTAGACACTGTGTTATAACAAACACTAAAACTAAAGTTAAATTCGTTATAGTAAGCTGGAGAAACTTACCTTTAGTTTCAATCAATGACCCAATGTTAATGGTTGGAAAACCAGCAGGATTAACAGCTGCAACAGGAATGGACGCTTTAACTCATGCTGTAGAAGCATACGTATCAAAAGATGCTAACCCTGTAACAGATGCTGCTGCAATACAAGCTATAAAATTAATATCAAGCAATTTAAGACAAGCTGTTGCTTTAGGAGAAAACTTAGTAGCTAGAGAAAACATGGCTTACGGTTCATTATTAGCTGGTATGGCATTTAACAATGCTAACTTAGGATATGTACATGCTATGGCTCACCAATTAGGTGGATTATATGATATGCCTCACGGTGTAGCAAATGCAATGCTTTTACCACACGTTGAAAAATATAACTTAATTTCAAACCCTCAAAAATTTGCTGATATAGCTGAATTCATGGGAGAAAATATTGAAGGATTATCAGTAATGGATGCTGCACAAAAAGCAATAGATGCTATGTTCAAGCTTTCAACTGATATCGGAATTCCAGCTAGATTAAGAGATATGGGAATAAAAGAAGAAGATTTCGAATACATGGCTGAAATGGCTTTAAAAGATGGAAATGCTTTCTCAAACCCAAGAAAAGGAAATAAGCAAGATATAATCAATATCTTTAAAGCTGCATACTAATTATAAGTTATAACATAAAGCCCCTTTAGCTTTAATAAATAAAGGGGCTATTTTAATGACATAATTTATTACAACAGGAGGAGTTTTTAATGAATTTAGGAACATTTATGGCTGAACTTATAGGAACTGCTATATTAGTATTATTAGGTGATGGAGTAGTTGCAAACGTTGTTTTAAAGAAATCTAAAGGTTTTAATTCAGGATGGATGGTTATTGCATCAGGTTGGGCGTTTGCTGTTGCTGTTCCAGTATTTATGTTTGGAACTATAAGTGGAGCACATTTTAATCCAGCAGTAACTTTAGCTTTAGCTGTTACTGGTAACTTTGCTTGGAGTCAAGTGCCAATGTATATATTAGCTCAATTTATAGGAGCCTTTATAGGAGCTACATTAGTTCTATTATCATATTATAATCATTTTGAGGCTACAGAAGATAAAGCTACAAAACTTGGAGTATTTTGTACAGCTCCAGAAATAAGAAATCCAAAGTGGAATTTTATAACTGAATTTATAGGCACATTTTTATTAATGTTTGGAATATTAGGTATATCATCAAGTCCTTTTGTTGATGGGCTTCAACCTTTAGCTATAGCAATACTTATATGGGCTATAGGATTATGTTTAGGAGGTCCAACAGGTTACGCAATAAATCCTATAAGAGATTTTGGTCCAAGATTAGCTCATTTTATATTACCTGTACCAGGTAAGGGTGGATCAGATTGGAAGTATGCTTGGATACCAGTTGTAGCACCTATATTAGGAGCTATAGTATCTGCTATAGTGTATGGAATTATATTTTAAAGTGGTTTTTTAAACCACTTTTTTTATAGTATATATTATACAAATAGAAAAGTTTTAAATTTAGCTTTTATTTTAACTTAAATAAGGTTACAATTAAAATATAATGTTAAGTAATGTATCTTAATTATAAGGAGGAATGAAAATGGATAAAGAATTAAATAAATGCGGATGTGGAAATCACAATCATGAAGGAGAACATGAGTGTTGTGGAGGACATCATCACGATGAAAACCATGAATGTTGTGGAGGACACGGACATCACCATGAGCATGGAGAAGGATGTGGATGTGGAGAAGACCATCATGATCATTTTGTAGTAGATTTAGTAGATGATGAAGGAAATACAGTATCATGTCCAATTATAGATGCTTTTCAATTTGAAGAAAATGAATATGTTTTAGCTAAAAATATGGATGATGATTCAGTATATTTATTTAGAGTTTCAGAAGAAAATGAAGAACTAATAGTACCTGATGAAGCAGAGTTTGATAAAGTTAGAGCTTATTATGAGGAAGTATTAGCAGAAGACTAATATTAAAAGATAGAGTGGTATTTTGCCACTCTTTTTTTGAAATATTTATAAGATTTTATTAATTTACATATAAATTTAAAAGTGGTATAGTCATTATATAGATAAGGATGGTGTAATTATATGAAGTATGCAGATTTACATTTACATTCCACCTTTTCTGATGGCAAACTAACACCAGAACAAATATTAGAAGTATCTAAAAACAATGGAGTTAAGTATATTTCTATAACAGATCATGATTCTATTGATTCACAATATATAACTAGAGGAAATAATGATGGAATTAATGTTATACCTGGTATAGAGTTTAGTAGTGAAATATATGAATTTGAAATTCATATATTAGGATATTTTATAGATATAGATAATAAAAATTTAAATGAGGTAGTAAATAATTTAAAAAAATCTAGAATAAAAAGAGCAAAAAGTATAATAGACAAACTTGGAAATGAAGGAATATATTTAAATATTGATGATATTATAAAAGATAATTTATCTATTGGAAGAGCTCATATTGCAAATGAAATTGTTAAAAAGGGATATGAGGAGAATTTTAAAGGGGCGTTTTTAAAATATCTTTTAAAAGGAAAGCCGGCATATGTTTCAGGTGAAAAATTAAATTATAAAGATGCTATTAAGGTTATAAAAGAGGCTGGTGGAATAGCAGTTTTAGCACATCCAGGCAAAATATATAAAAGTATGGCAGTAGAAAAAATTATAAAAGAATTAAAATGTTATGGATTAAAAGGAATCGAAGTTTACCATCCAAGTCATTCAAAGGATCAAGTAAATTTATTTTATAATTTAAGTAAAAAATATAAGTTATCCATAACAGGTGGAAGTGATTTTCACGGAGGATATAATAAACAAATTTGCATAGGCTATGAAGGTATAGATGAAAATTTATTAAATAAGTTAATTAATAATAAAGGCAATAAGTAGAAAAGGGGAAGTTAAATGAATTTATCACAAAGAGCAAAAGGAATTTCAGCATCAATAACTTTAGAAATTACAGCAAAGGCTAAAGAGTTAAAAGAAAGTGGTGTTGATGTAATTAGTTTTGGAGTTGGAGAGCCAGATTTTAATACTCCAGAAAATATATTAAAAGCAGCTAATTGTGCTATGATAGAGGGAAAGACTAAATATACAGAAGTTGCTGGAGTAAAAAATCTTAGAGAAGAGATATGTAAAAAACTAAAAAAAGAAAATAATTTAGATTATAAAATAGATCAAATAATAGTAAGTAATGGAGCAAAACAATGTTTGGCAAATGCTTTTATGGCGATATTAAATCCAGGAGATGAGGTTATAGTACCAATGCCTTATTGGGTTAGTTATCCAGAACTTATTAAGCTTTCAGGTGGTGTTCCTATTTTAGTAAATACTAACGAAAACAATAGTTATAAATATACTGAAAGTTGCCTAAAAGAAGTTTTAACAGATAAAACAAAAGCTTTAATTATAAATAGTCCTAATAATCCAAGTGGTGCTGTTTATTCTAAAGAAGAACTCTTAGAAATTGCAAAATTTGCAGAAGAAAATGATTTGATAATAATATCAGATGAAATATATGAGAAGTTAATATATGATGGAGAAAAGCATATAAGTATAGCTTCTCTTTCAGAATATGCGTATGAAAATACAATAGTAATAAATGGACTTTCAAAATCATCAGCTATGACTGGATGGAGAGTTGGATATGCCGCTTCAAATAGAGAAGTTATTAAGCATATGGTTAGTATACAAAGTCATATGACATCAAACATTAATTCCATAACGCAATATGCTTCTATAGAAGCTCTTAAAAATTCTTTAGAATCAGTTGAGGAAATGGTTAAAGAGTTTGATAAGAGAAGATTATATATGGTTGAGAGATTAAATAAAATAAAAGGAATAGATTATATAATACCAAAAGGTGCGTTTTATATAATGGTAAATGTATCAAGCACTTATGGAAAAGAAGTTAATGGAGAAAAGATAACTGATTCTATTAGTTTTTCAAGAGAATTGCTTAAAGAGAAGAGTGTTGCAGTAGTTCCTGGAATTGCATTTGGACTTGATAAATATATAAGACTTTCATATGCAACTTCAATAGAAAATATTAAAGAAGGATTAGATAGAATAGAAGGTTTTATTAATTCTCTATAAATATGTTAAAATGATTAGCTTTAAAAATTGAAAGCTAATCATTTTTTATAAATTTTATTTTTTAATTAAATAAGTTTAATAAATAGTATATAATATATATAGAAAAAATATTTGGAGGAACATATGGTAAAGCTAGGAATATTCGATGTTGATTTTACAATAACAAAAAAAGAAACATTAATGCAATTTTTTAAATATATGATACATAAGGATAAGAAAAATATTAAATTTCTTCCAAGAGCAATATTTTCAGGTATTATGTATGGTATAGGAATATATGATGAAAAGAAAGTTAAAGAAACTTTTCTTAAATTTATAGATGGTATAGACGAAAAGGAATTATCATATATAGTTAAAGAGTTTTATAGTGACGTACTTAGCAATATATTGTATGAAGATGCTATAAAAATGATGAGAGAATTAAAATCAAAAGGTTATAAAATTTATTTAATATCAGCATCACCAGAATTTTATTTAAATGAGTTTTATAGTTTTAAAGAGGTAGACAAGATTATTGGAACTAAGTTTAAATTTAAAGATGGAAAATTCATAAGAGAGATGGATGGAGATAATTGTAAGGGTGAAGAAAAAGTTAGAAGATTAATGGAAGAATTAAAGAAAGATAATATAGAAGTTGATTTTAAAGACTCATATATGTTTTCTGATTCTTTATCAGATAAACCTCTTTTAGATTTAGTCGGACATCCATATCTTATAAATTTTAAGAAAAATAATAATATAGAAATACTTAAATGGAAATAAGAGAAAAAATAAAACCATGCTAAAAATAGCATGGTTTTATTTTTATGAATTTATTATTGAATTTGTAAGTGGTGGTATTACTTGTTTCTTTCTTGAAAGAACTCCTGGTAAAAATGCCATAGAATCTTTAAGTTCCACTTTAAATGCTTTTTCAACTATTTCAGGTTGTTTTCCTGCAACAAGTATTTGTGATCCTTCAGTTAATATGTCAGTTAATAATAACATAAGCATATCAAATCCGCCTTCTTCAGCTTTTTTGCTCATGTATGATAACATATCATCTTTTAAAGGCATAAATCCTTCAATATCCATTGTATTAACTTGAGCTACACCAATTTTAGTATCTCCAATAGTAAATGGTTTGAAGTCTTGGTTGAATATTTGTTCAACTGTTTTACCTTGTAGTGAAGTACCGGCTTTAAACATTTCTTTTGCAAATTCTTCTAAATTTATTCCTGCTATTTCAGCAAGTTTATTACAAATATATTTATCTTGTTCTGTGCAAGTTGGGCTTCTGAATAATAATGTATCAGAAATTATAGCACCACATAATAATCCAGCAATTTCTCTTGATGGTCTTATTCCATTTTCAAAATAACATTTAGCAACTATAGAAGATGTACTTCCTATAGGCTCATTTCTGAAGAATATAGGGTTACTTGTTTGGATATCAGCAACTCTATGGTGGTCTATTATTTCAAGAACATCTGCTTCTTCAAGACCAGGTACTGATTGACCTCTTTCGTTATGGTCAACTTGAATAACCTTTTTCTTGAAGTTTGAGATTAAGTGGTATCTTGAAATAGTACCAATAACTTTTCCTTCAGAATCAACTACAGGATAGCTTCTATATCTAGTTTCAAGCATTGTTTCTTTAACATCTTCAACTAAATCATCAGTAGAGAAGGATACGATATCATCTTTAACCATAACGTATCTTACTGGGATACTTTGAATTATAAGTCTTGAAGCTGTAAATGAATCATGTGGAGTAGAAATAACTGTTATTCCAGCTTCTTTAGCTTTAGCTAAAAGTTCATCACTTAATGAACTTGATCCTATTAAAATCATTAAAGAAACTTTTTCGTTAATTACTTCTTCATGAATTTCAGGTCTATCGCCAACAATTACTATATCACCTTCATCTACATGTTCTTTCATTGAATTTGGTTGCATAGCAGCAACGCAGATTTTACCTGGAAATACTTTAACATTTTCATTTATGTATAAAGCTTTTGCAGATAAAGTATCAATTATATTATCAATACTTGTCTCGCTCTTGCTTAATATTTTGTTATCCCATATGTCCATGTAAGAAGATGTAAGGTTTGAAATTGATAATAAACCTATAAGGTGGTCTTTATGGTCACCTACAGGAATAGATTTAATATTTTTATCTCTCATTATATTCCAAGCCATTTTTAAAGATATATCAGGTGATATAGGGCTGATATTATCTATTTTTAAATCTTCAATTTTTAATTTAACTGTCTCTAAAAATTCAGGTGCCTCAACATTAAAATAGTCTAAAATAAATTGAGTTTCTCTACTAACATTTCCAAGTCTTACAGGAATAGCTGGAATATTACCAGTTTTATTTTTAAGCTCTGCGTAAGAGATGGCAGCACATATTGAATCTGAATCTGGATTTTTGTGTCCAGTAACATATACTACGTTCTTCAAAGACATTACCTCCTTTATCTTATGAATTTACAGTATAATTGTACGACCTAAATAACAAAAAGTAAAGCAGTAACTTTAATTAAAACTTTTCATAAGTTAGTAAATTTTAAATATATATATATAAGAATGCTTAAATAAGGAGGAATTCTTAAGGTGATACAGGAACAAAATATAATTCCAGGGCTTACAACAAAAGAAGCAGAGAAGCGAATTAAAAACTTTGGATTAAATGAATTAGAACAAAAAGGTAAATCATCTCCTATAAAAATATTATTATCTCAATTTAATGATTTTATGGTTTGGGTTCTCATAGGTGCAACTATTATATCAGGTTTTATGGGAGATACGGCAGATGCAATAACAATACTTATTATAATTATAGTTAATGCATTACTTGGATTTTTTCAAGAATTTAAAACTGAAAAATCATTAGAAGCTTTAAAAGATATGGCAGCACCTACTTGTAAAGTTTATAGAGATGGAAGAATAAAGGTTATTAATTCTAAGTATTTAACAATAGGTGACATAGTTATATTAGAATCTGGTGATAGAATACCAGCAGATGGAGAATTTTTAGAAGCTTCTGGAATAGTAGTTGATGAATCTTTGTTAACAGGAGAATCAGTAGGAATTAATAAAGATTGTAACAAAGGAAATAATTTGGGGTTTATGGGAACAAATGTTTTAAAAGGAAAAGGACTTTTTAAGGTAGTAGAAATTGGAATGAAGACAGAGATGGGTAAGATAGCAAATCTGCTACAAAATATAGAAGAAGATAAATCACCTCTTAAAGAAAAGCTAGATTCGCTAGGTAAAATATTAGTAGTTATTTGTTTAGCTATATGTATAATAGTTACTGTACTTGGAATTATAAGGGGAAATGAAGTTAGAGAAATGTTCTTACTTGGAGTTTCATTAGCTGTAGCTGCAATACCAGAAGGACTTGCAGCAATAGTTACTGTTGCTTTAGCGCTTGGTGTATCTAAAATGCTTAAAAGAAATGCCCTTGTTAGAAAACTACCAGCTGTTGAAACATTAGGTTGTACGTCTGTAATATGTTCTGATAAAACAGGAACTCTTACTCAAAATAAAATGACAGTAAAAGAAGTATATTTAAATGGAAAAATAATCGAATTAGAAAAAGAAGATATAAATAATGTTAGAGGCATATTAAAGTTAAAATCTGCATTAGTACATTGTAACGATTGTCAGATTGATAAAAAGAGTAAAAAAATAGATAGAGCATTATTTGGAGATCCAACAGAAACAGCATTAGTTAGAATGTTTTTTAAAAATGTAGATGATTTAAAAATTTTTACTAAGGATGTAAAAAGAGTATTTGATATTCCCTTTGATTCAACTAGAAAAATGATGTCTGTAATAGTTGAGGAAAATGGAAAAGAAATATGTTATGTAAAAGGTGCTCCAGAGAGAATATTAGAAAAGAGTAATTATATATATGAAGATGGAATAGTAAAACCACTTACTTATCAAAGAAAGAAGATGATTACTAATTCAATTGAAGCTATGTCTTCTAGAGCTTTAAGGTGTATTGCAGCAGCTTATAAAGCTGATAATTTAATGAAAAGTGAAAAACTTGAAAGTGATTTAATCTTTATAGGACTTGCTGGAAGCATAGATCCCCCAAGAAGTGAAGCAAGAGATGCTGTATTAAAATGTAAGCTTGCAGGAATAAAACCAGTAATGATTACAGGTGACCATCAAAAAACAGCTTTTGCTATAGCAAAATCTTTAAACATATGCAAAAATGAAAATCAAGTGTTAACTGGAGAGGATTTAGAAAAAATGACTGATAGAGAGCTCTACAGTAAAATAGATTCAGTTAGAGTATTTGCAAGAGTATCTCCAAGTCATAAGCTTAGAATAGTTAAGGCATTTAAATCGAAAGGAAATATTGTTGCAATGACAGGTGATGGGGTAAATGATGCTCCAGCTATAAAAGAAGCTGATATTGGTATTTCTATGGGTCTTTCAGGAACTGATGTTACTAAAGAAGCTTCATCAATGATACTTATGGATGATAATTTTAGTACTATAGTTGCTGCTGTTGAAGAAGGACGAAATATATATGATAATATTAGAAAATTTATAAGATATCTTTTATCATGTAATTTAGGTGAAGTTTTAACCATGTTTTTAGCAACAATATTTATGTTGCCAAATCCTCTTACGCCAATTCAAATTTTATTTGTAAATTTAGCGACTGATGGACTTCCAGCTATTGCGCTTGGTGTAGATCCAGCAGATAGTGATATAATGAGACAACAGCCTAGGGAAAAGAAAGAGAGTGTATTTGCAAGAGGACTTACAGAAAAGATAATTATAAGAGGAACACTTATAGGTGTTTGTACACTTTTAGCTTTTATGATTGGAAGATTTTATAGAATGGATCTTGAAACTTGTAGAACAATAGCACTTTCAACTTTGATAATGTCACAGTTATTTCATGTATTTGAGTGTAGATCAGAGAGACATTCAATATTTGAGATAAAATTATTTACAAATCCATATTTAGTTGGAGCGGTTTTAGTATCAGTAATAATGTTACTTTCAATTTTATATATACCATTTTTAAGTTCTATATTTCATACAGTACCACTTATGCTTAATCATTGGATGATAGTATTATTATTCTCTGGAGTAATAGCATTTATAAATAGTGTTTATTTATATATTAAATCAAAATAATTAAAATTATAAAATTAAATTTAAGAGTATTTTTAGAAAAATTATTTATTTTAAATTTATTTTATAAGATAATTATTAAGAGGTGATATTTATGATTAAACATAAGATCGGAAGAGCGTC
>ERZ1463036.175-NODE-175-length-14872-cov-9.507053_pt1 | contig 14872 bp, 12 predicted proteins | sample MGYA00564485_ERZ1463036 | MGnify/ENA primary metagenome ERZ1463036 (study PRJEB39244, sample SAMEA3635127) | Helicobacter pylori | study: EMG produced TPA metagenomics assembly of PRJEB11511 data set (Assembly of a 5300-year-old Helicobacter pylori... | reverse complement strand
AGATCTAACGGGTGACTGGAGTTCAGACGTGTGCTCTTCCGATCTTATAAAAATATAATTATAAAATTTATAAATATACGATAAATTAGAAAAAAATTGAATAAATTTGAAAGTTTGATAAGTTAGTAAAAGTGTGTAAAAAATTGTAAATTTCAACGTTGTTGTGATATAATGTTACATATTGAGCAAAATTTAGAGAATTTTTGCTTTACAAAATTTGGAGAGAATATTAATTAAGTAAATTTGGAGGAATATTAATGAAGAAGAGAAGAAAGATGTTGTCAACAGGAATAATGGCAACTATGTTAGCTATGCCAACAATGGCTTTTGCTAACGAAACTAATGTTAACAGTTCAGATATAAATATAAACTTAGAAAAAAGAAGTGTTATATATGGAGACACTTCAAAGATAAGCATATCTTTTAAAGAAGACTTAAAAGCAAATAGCATAACTTTAAATTATTTATGTTATGACCAAACTTTAAGTACAACATTAAATTACAATCCACAAACTAAATCTTATGAGGGAACTATAAATTTCAATATAGACCCAGAATATTTAAATGTTTGGCAAATTGAAAATATAGTAGTAAATAGTGATGAAAATGCACAAACTTTAGATAAGTCTAAGTTAAAAGAAATGGGATTAAACTTAGATGATTATAAAATAACTCAAGAATATATAGTATCAGATTTACCTAGCATGGCAAACTATATACAAAGAACTTCATCACCTGTTAAAAAACTTGTAGGAAATGATAATTTTGAAACAGCGGCTAAGATAAGTCAAGAAGGATGGAAAAATGGAAGCAACAAGTTAGTTGTAATAAATGGAGATAAAGTAGCTGATGGTATAACTGCAACACCACTTGCTGCAGTACACAATGCACCAATATTAACAGTTGGCCAAAATAATATACCAGATGTTATAAAAAATGAAATAAAGCGTTTAAATCCAAGTGAAATAATAATAGTAGGTGGAACAAATACTATAACAACATCAGTACAAAATCAATTAGCAGGAATAAACAATGCTAGAGTTAGTCGTATTGGTGGAGTAGATAGACACGATACATCTTTAAAAATAGCACAAGCTATGGATAATCAATATGATGTTCACACAGTATATTTAGCAGAAGGATTTAAAGGAGATATAGATGCTGTGTCTATAGCAACAAAAGCAGGTCAAGATAAGCAACCAGTAATATTAACAGAAAAATGCAAAGTTCCAACTGCTACTTATAACTGGCTAAAAAATGAAGGATTAAAAAATGCTTATTTTATAGGTGGACCAGAAACATTAGATACTAAAGTTATAGACCAAATGGCAGATATAACTAATGTAGCTAGTGGACAAAGTGTATATAAAAATAGAGTATATGGTGCAGATAGAAATGAAACTAACGCAAAAGTTATATCAAAATTCTATCCACAAGCAAATTTAAATGCTATGTTAGTAGCAAGATCTGATAAGCTTACAGATGCATTAGTAGCAGGACCACTTGGAGTAAAATTAGGATCACCAGTACTTATAACTCCACAAACATATTTATCAAAATACCATGAAGCAAACCTAGATGCTAAAAATGCAGATATGGTTTATCAAATAGGTGATGGAATGAGACAAAGCGTTATAGATGATATAGCTTATAGATTATCACCTCATAATGCTGGTAGTAAAACTGTAGTTGTCGACCCAGGTCACGGTGGAAGTGATCCAGGAACTAGTAATTTAGAAAAAGATTATACGTTAGATACATCATTATCAACAACAGAATACTTAAGATCAAAAAATGTTAATGTAGTTATAACAAGAGATACTGATAGATATATAACACTAGCAGAAAGATCTAGCATATCAAATGCAATGGGTGCAGATTTATTTGTAAGTGTTCACTTTAACTCTTTTAATGGACAAGCAAGTGGTTCAGAAGTTTACTATAAATATAAAGACAGAAATGGTGGAACTAGTAAAACACTAGCTACTAATATATTAAATAGTATACTAAGCAAGTTTGACTTTAAAAACAGAGGAGTAAAAACTAGAACAACTGATAGTGGTCAAGATTACTATTCTGTAATAAGAAGAACTGATGCACCAGCTGTAATAGTTGAAAGTGCATTCTTAGATAACTCTAGTGATTTATCTAAATTAAATACATTAGAAAAAAGAAAGACTTTAGGTGTTCAAATAGGTAAAGGGATAGAACAAACTTTAAAGTAAAATTTAGTCGAAAAATTTAAGAAAATAAGTAAAAGTATTGAAATATCAAGAATAATTTGAACTAATAAGCATTTATTTTATTGATTAACTACAAAATATTGAGTATAATATAAAAATGAGTCGAATTATATTTTATGCAAAATAACAATATATGGAGGCATAATATATGGATGATTATACTAGTGAGGGAAATGAAATGAATGTAACTACTTATAATAGTGAAAAAGAGCAATTATTCAACGATATCGATTACAGCTTAGTTAAAGGTTCAGTATTATTTAGCGTATATCAAAGAAGTTTAGATATAGTACTATCTTTAATTGGATTAATAGTAGGTGTGCCTATAATGATCATATTTGGTATCCTTATAAAGTTAGAAGATAAAGGGCCAATGACTTATAAGCAAGAAAGAATGGGCAAAGGTGGTAAGAGATTTTATATATATAAATTAAGATCTATGAGAACTGATGCCGAAAAATTTGGTGCTAAGTGGGCGGAAAAAGATGACCCAAGAATCACTAAAGTTGGACGTTTCATCAGAAAAACTAGAATTGATGAAATACCTCAACTATTTAACATACTTAAAGGTGATATGAGTATAATAGGTCCAAGACCTGAAAGGCCATCTTTTACTATTGAGTTTAATGAATACATTCCTGGATTTATAAATAGATTGGCGATAAAACCTGGTCTTACAGGATGGGCTCAAGTAAATGGTGGTTATGATATTACTCCAGAAGAAAAGTTGGTAGAAGATTTATACTATATAAGAAATAGAAGCATACTACTAGATATGAAAATACTTCTTAAAACTGTTAAGGTCGTACTAACAGGTGATGGAGCTAGATAATTTAAAACTTAGATTATTAACCTAAAAAGCTCTTTTTTTAAAGAGCTTTTTTTAAATTATAAAAAAGATAGGAGGTTAACATGATAAAGAAAAAAATTCTAACTTTACTGGTAGGCTTTGTATTTGCTACTACATATATAAATGTATATGCAGACTCTAATTATAAAAAGGCACTTATAAATGGAGATAACAAGCAAATATCTATGGAGCTTAATAAAAGTTATTTTAAAAAAGCTGATGAAGCAATAATTATAAATGAAAACGCAGGAGTAGATGCTATAAGTGCAACTCCATTAGCATACTTAAAAGATGCACCTATTATAGCTGTAGATGGAAAAAAAATTAGTAATGATATACTTAATTATATTAAAGGATTAGAAGTTAAAGACGTAACTATAATCGGAGGCGTTAAAAATGTTTCAAAATCTGTTGAAAAACAATTACATGATATGGGAATAAATATTAATAGAATTCATGGAGAAAACAGATATGAAACCTCTCAAAGTATAGCTGAAGAAATGGGAAAAGAAAAAGATATATCAAATGTTGTAGTTATAAGCAATACTGCAGGTCTTGAAAATGCCATAGCAATATCTAATTTTGCTTGTAAAAAGAATGCTCCAATAATTTGGGCAGATGATAACTCTTTTAGAGATACTTCAGATTTTGTTGAAGAGCAAGAATATGATAATGTTTATGCAGTTGGAAATTCAGCTAGATTTACTTATGCAAGTAAAAATGAAATGAACAATGTTAAAATAATAAAAGAAATGAGTAGATATGAAACCAACATAGATACTATAAAAGAAAATAATAAAAATTTAGATACGATTTATACAGTTAATATTGATTATGGAAATCGTGCAGATATAAGTAAATATGTATCATTACCAGTAGTGGCAGCAAAGGAAGATATACCTATATTAGTTTGTAACGATAACTTTACATACCCTCAAGAAGAATTTATTAAAAAAAATGTAGATAAAGTAATAGAGGTTGGAGAAGCGGTAGAACCTTATAGTATTATCGATACATTAAAAAATAAATCATTTATAAGAGTTTATATAATAATTTTAGCCATGATAGTAATTCTTATAAGAGGAGTTAAAGCCTAGTATATATACAAGTAAGGAGATTTAAAAATGTCAAAAACAGCTAAGGCAACTTTATGGATTATGATAGGTACTATGCTTTCTAAAATATTAGGATTTTTTAGAGAGATTGTACTAGCTAATTTCTATGGTACGAGTGCACATACTGATGTATTTTTAGTAACACTAAATATACCAGGTCTTATAATAGCAGTAATAGGATCGGCTATTGCAACTATGTATATACCAGTATATATTTCAACCAAAGAAAAACAAGGTGAAGAAGAAGCTCTAAAGTTTACCAATAATATGTTAAATATTTGTTGTGTAATTGCAATTATAATAGCCATATTAGGATTATTATTTACAAAAGAGTTTATAGATGTACTTGCAGGTGGATTTACTGGTGCAAAATTTGATACAGCAGTCAAATTTACTAGAATAATGATGCCAGGAGTTATTTTCTTAAGTGCTAGTAAATTACTTAGCTCATATTTACAAGCTAATGATAAGTTTACAGTACCAGCGTTAATAGGTATACCTTATAATCTTATAATTATATTAGCAATAGTAGTAAGTACATTTACTGATTTTAAATTCTTAGCAATAGGTGCACTATTAGCAATGGCAAGTCAAATGATATTCCAAATACCTTTTGCATTTAAAAGTTCATATAGGTATAAACCATATTTTAATTTAAAAGAAGAAAATATAAAAGAACTATCTGCATTAGTATTACCTATGCTTATAGGAGTTGCAATAGGTCAATTAAACATAGCAGTAGATAGAGCATTAGCTACTACATTAGGAGACGGACCATTATCTGCTTTAAACTTTGCATCAAGATTAAATGACTTTGTAATGGCGTTATTTGTTGCCTCAATTATAACTGTTATATACCCAAAACTTTCTAGATTATCTAATGGAAATAATAAAGAAGGTTTTGTAAGCACTATTGTAAAAACTTCAAATTGTATAACATTAATTGTACTTCCAATATCAGTTGGAGCAATAGTACTTGCAGAACCAATAGTAAGGATACTTTTCCAAAGAGGAGCATTTGATGCAACATCAACACATATGACTTCTATTGCACTAAAATTATATTCACTAGGATTAATAGCAGTAGCAATTAGAGATGTACTTATAAGAGCATTTTATTCTTTAGCGGATACGAAAACACCAATGATAAATGGTAGTATAGCCTTACTAATAAATATAGTACTTAACTTTATACTTATAAAGTTCTTAGGATATGCAGGATTAGCACTATCAACAAGTATTGCATCCATAGTAACAGTACTACTTTTATTTAGATCTCTAAAGAAAAAGCAAGGATATTTTGGAGGAGATAAGATAGCAAAAACAGGTATAAAGAGCTTAATAGCTTCTATAATTATGGGTGGAATAACTTTACTCTCATATAATTACCTATATGCATTTATAGGAACTAGTAAAATAGAAGAAATAATAGCAGTTGCCTTATCTGTTTTAATAGGAGCAATAGTTTATGCAGCATTAATAGTACTATTTAAAGTAGATGAAGTTAAATTAGTATTTGATATAATAAAGAAGACTATAAAAAGATAAAAGGTAGTCGTAAATAACATATAAGAAGATGGACATAAAGAGAGGTCAGTATTATGGACTACAAATTAGCATATAAAAACTGGATAAATTGTTCTTACTTTGATGAAGAAACAAAAAATGAGTTAAGAGCAATAGAAAATGATGAAAAAGAAATACAAGAAAGATTTTATAAAAACTTGGAATTTGGAACTGGTGGACTAAGAGGTATAATAGGTGCTGGTACAAATAGAATAAACATATATACAATAAGAAGAGCTACTCTAGGAGTTGCTAATTATATACTAAAAAATATGGGAGAAGAAGGTGCTAAAAAAGGAGTAGTAATAGCTCATGATAGTAGATTTATGTCTAGAGAATTTACATTAGAAGCAGCTAAAACTTTAGCAGCTTGTAATATAAAAACATATATATTTGATGAGTTAAGACCGACTCCAGAACTTTCTTTTGCAGTAAGATATTTAAACTGTTCAATTGGAATAGTAATAACAGCTAGCCACAATCCAAAAGAATACAACGGTTATAAGGTGTATGGTCCAGATGGTGGACAAGTTTGTATAGATATGGCAAATGATATAATAGCTGAGGTTAACAAAATAGAAGATTACAGCACTATAAAAACTATGGATTTTGATAAAGCTGTAAATGAAAAATTAATAGTAGAACTAAATGGTGATGTAGATACTGCTTTTATAGATGCAGTTAAAAAGCAAGTTTTAAGACAAGACATAATAAATGAATATGGAAAAGATTTAAAAGTAATATTTACACCAATACATGGTACAGGAAACAAACCAGTAAGAAGAGCTTTAAAAGAAGTAGGTTTTGAAAATGTTAAAGTGGTAAAGGAACAAGAAAATCCAGATTCTAATTTCTCTACAGTAACATATCCAAATCCAGAAGAAAAATCAGTATTTAATATAGCAATAGAAATGGCTAAAAAAGATGGTGCTGATTTAATACTTGGAACAGACCCAGACTGCGATAGAGTTGGGGTAGTAGTTAAAGATGCTAATGGAGAGTATTTTGTATTAAATGGGAACCAAACAGGTTCATTATTAGTTAGGTATATACTTGAAAGTTTAGTTGATAAAAACAAATTACCATCTAATCCAACAATAATAAAAACAATAGTAACATCAGAACTTGGAGCAGAAATAGCTAAGCATTACAATGTTGATTGTTTAAATACATTAACAGGATTCAAATTCATAGGAGAAAAAATGAGTGAATTTGAACAAACTAATGAAAAGACGTTCATAATGGGATATGAAGAAAGTTATGGATACTTAATAGGAACTCATGCAAGAGATAAAGATGCGGTTGTAGCGTCTCTTATGGTATGTGAAATGGCAGCTTATTATAAGTCAAAGGAAATGAGTTTATATGAAGCTTTAATAGATACCTACGAAAAGTTTGGATACTATAAAGAAGCTTTAAAATCTCTAACTTTAAAAGGGATAGAAGGTATAGAGAAGATTAAAGAAATAATGAACTATTTCAGAACTAGCAATATAAAAGAAATAGCTAATATAAAAATAGACAAAATTCTAGATTATAAAGAAGGTATAGATGATTTACCAAAAGCTGATGTACTTAAGTTTATATTAGAAGATAAAACATGGATAGCAGTAAGACCATCAGGAACAGAGCCTAAAATTAAGTTCTATGTTGGAGTAAATTCAGATAGCTATAAAAAATCAGATAAGAAAATTGAAGATATAATGAATGCTATAAGCACATTAGTGGAATCGATATAATTTAATAAAATAAAAACTTAAAATGTTAGGGATTAATCTCTAACATTTTAAGTGTATAAAAGGAGTGATAGAATTGATACCAAAGAAAATCCATTATGTTTGGATAGGTGGACCTAAAGGAAACATAGAGAATATATGTATAAATTCTTGGAGAGAAAAAATGCCAGACTATGAAATAGAAGAATGGAATGAGCATAATGTTGATATAGAAAAAGCCATAAAAGGGAAAAAATTCTTAGAAATATGTTATGAAAAGAAACTATGGGCTTTTATATCAGATTATTTAAGAATAAAGGCCCTTTATGAACAAGGAGGTCTTTATATGGATACTGATATGCAAGTATTAAAAGATATAACACCTTTACTTGAAAAGAGCGATATATTACTTGGATATGAGTGCGAAAAATATATAAATGGAGCAATAATAGGTGCTACAAAAGGGCACAAATTCTTAAAAGAATTGCTTGATTTCTATGAAGAAGATATTATGAATGTAGATTTTTATACAATTCCTAGAATAATAACTTACATATTAGAGAATAAATATGAAAAAATAGATAGAAATAAATTTAGTGATAATATAGCAGTATACAATGAAGAATTTTTCTATCCATTTAGTTATAAAGAAGATTTTTATTATCACTGTATAACAGAAAATACTTATAGTATACATTGGTGGGGAAAAAGTTGGGCTAAGAAAAGAAGTTACTTCTTAGAGAGCAAACACTTAAAAGGAGTAGACAAACTTGTTAAGTGTGCAAAAATATTTGCAAGTAATACTTTACTAAGTATTAAAAGGAGAAGATAATTATGCTTGAAAGATTAGAGAAATTCCACATAAAGGAGATATTATTTACTTTAGCTTTAATAGCTATAATATCTAGAAAATATATAATGACATTTGCAAATAGAGTAGTAAATACAGGTCCATTAGGTTCACTTTTATTTTATGGTTCTATGGCTATACTAGGGCTTATGTTTTTTATGGATTTTAAGAAAAATATAACAGAAATAATCTTAGTGCTAATATCATCAGTAATATATGTATTTAATGGAGAAGGAGCTATATTGGTGCTAGTGCTTCTAGCAATAGCTGGAAAGAAAATATGTGATAAATATATAGCTAAGAATTATTTAATTATATCGACTATATTATTGATAATTACTCTTATTGTATTTAATGCATTTCCATGGCTACAAACTAATAGTGAAGTTCACTATAAATATATAAAGTTTTTAAATATATTCATACCTAGATTAGATTTTGGTCTTGGAAATCCTAACTTCTTATACTTATTTATGGTTCCAATATATGTGGCATATGTATTTTTAAGATTTAAAAATTATAATAATATTGATAGAATAATTATGTTTGGTTCTATACTTTTTATATACTCTATAACTTATAGTAGAACAGGATGCTACTCATTATTAGGAGGGCTAATATTTGTTGAGATAATGAAAAGAATTGATATACAAAACAATAAGATATTATCAAATCTTTTTAAGGTTACTCCAATTTTATTAACTATTATAAGTGTAGCAATAGGTACTATACTTACAGACAATGTTTTATTAAATAAATTATTATCAAGTAGACCAAAACTTTGGAATGTATATTTACATCAACAAGGTAATTTCTTAAGTTTATTTGGTAATAAGTATAGCAAAACTACTATAGCATTAAATGCTCTAGATAGTTCATATGTGTATATATTATGTACACTTGGAGTTATAGGATGTGCATTTTTAATGTTTTTATTATATCATGGTATAGACAGTTTTATAAAAAAATCTAAAAAAGAGTACTTAGTAGTAGTATTTATATTCTTAATGTATGGATTTACAGAAAATATGCTTGTAAACTCAGCATTTAGTTTTGGGATAGTGCTTTTAGTAAAGGAACTTATATTAGAAGATAAATTTAGATTTATATTTGACAAAATAAGGAGATAGGAGAATTTAATATGCTAGTATCATTAATAATGCCAACTTTAAATAGATATGATGAAATATATTTATTAATGGATAGTTTAAAAAGACAAACTTATAAAAATTTTGAATTGATAGTAATAGACCAAAATAAAAATGATAAAGTTAAAGAAATAATAGATAACTATGTTAATGACATGGATATAAAATACGTAAAAAGTGATAAGCCAGGATTAAGCTTAAATAGAAATATAGGTATTGATATGGCTAAGGGTCAAGTAATAGGATTTCCAGATGATGACTGTGCCTATGAAGATGACACTTTAGAAACAGTAGTAAACTTTTTCAAAGAAAAAGAAGACTATAGATTATTTAGTTGCAAAACTATGGACTTTAATAAAGTTGATTATTTTAAAAAGATGTATGATGGTGAGTGTGAAATAACAACTACTAATATAATGGATACATTAACATCTATAACATTTTTCATAAACTTTAAAAATGATAAGTATACTAAATTTGATGAAAAGCTAGGTGTAGGTGGGATATTTGGTTCAGGAGAAGAAATAGACTATGTACTAGATCTAATGAACAAAGGATATAAAGGAAGATATTTTGGTGAGAAGATAATATTCCACCCAGCAAAAAAGCATTCTAAATCTAAGGAAAAATACCAAAGAGACTTTAACTATGGTAGAGGATTTGGAGCACTTTGTAAAAAGGAAATAGTTTATAGAAAAAACTATAAATTTATAAAAGTAATGGGATATAAAATAATAAGAAATATTGGTGGTATCATATTAAATAAAGATAGAGACTATCATGATGCTACTATAAAGGGCAGAATAGAAGGATTTAGACAATACAAATTGTAAAAATACGATGAGGTAAATTTATGAACAAAATAAAGATACTAATGAACATGGTTGTGGCTGCAGCAATATACCCATTTAAAAAATCTAATTTCAAAGGAAAAAATATTTGGTTAATTGGTGGACATGCAGGTGATATATATGATGATAACTCAAAGTTTTTATATGAATATATACTAAAAAATCATAAAGAAATAGATATTTATTGGGTGATAGATGAAAGTAGCAAGGTAAAGAATAAAATACCAGGCAAAAAACTTATAAAGGGAAGTGTAGAAAATTATTTATATTATTATAATGCACAAGCGATAATATTCTCGCATGCACCATCAGCAGATATAGCACCATATAACTTTGCAGTACCTGTGTTAAATAGATTCCACAAAAAAACATTTAAAGTGTTTTTAAATCATGGAGCTATAAGTTTTAAAAAGAGAAAACCTATGAATGCAAAGCTTAAAAAATTAATAGATGAATTAATGAAAAGCTACAATATGGCAACAGCAATATCTGATTTTGAAAGAAACATAATGGTAAATGAGTGGATGATGGATGATGAAGCTGTTTGTGTTTTAGGTAGCGCAAGACAGGACAACCTTCCACTAAATAAAGAAGCTAAAAGTAAAGACATATTGTATATGCCAACTTGGAGAGATTGGATAAAATTTGGTGAAGGTAAATTTACTGACACAGAATATTTTAAAAATATAATGATGTTTTTAAATGATGAAAGATTAAACAATGTGCTTGATGAAAAAAATGTAAATATTAAGTTTTATATGCACCATTTAATGCACGAATTTATAGATGATGTAAAATCAAACATAACAGGTAAAAGAATAGTATTTTTAGATAAAGATGTAACAGTAGCAGATGAAATAACATCTTCAATAGCTAATATAACAGATTATTCTGGAGTGGCGATGGACTTTTTATATATGAACAGACCTATACTTTTCTACCAATTTGATGTAGATAAGTATAAAAAAGAAGTAGATTCATATATAGACTTAGACAATGAAATGTTTGGATACCTAGCATACAATAAGAATCAAGCAGTTGATGAATTAATAAAATTAATAGAAAGTAATTTTGAAGTTAAAAAAGACCAAGAAGATGCTAGAAATAAATTCTTTGCATATAATGATAACCAAAATTGTGAAAGAATTTATAACTGTATAATAAAGAAATTAAACAAATAATATAAAAGTATGAGGAAGACGATATGAAAAAAAGTTTAGTATCTATAATTACTCCCATGTACAATTCAGGAAAGTTTATAAAATATACAATAGAATCTGTTTTAAATCAAACTTATGATTATTGGGAAATGCTAATAATAGATGATTGTTCGACTGATAATAGTCCAGAAATTGTAAAACAATATATGGAAAAAGACTCAAGAATAAAATATATAAGAGTAGAAACTAACCAAGGAGTTTCTAATGCAAGAAATATAGGATTAAGTCAAATGCAAGGACAATTTATAGCATTTTTAGATAGTGATGACATATGGGAAAAAAATAAATTAGAAAAGCAAATATCATTTATGAAGAAAAATAATTGTGTAATATCTTTTACATCTTACGAACTTATAAATGAAGAAAATAAAAAACTAGATAAGGTTGTTAGAGTACCAAAAAGTGTAGATTACAAAACCCTACTAAAAGGAAATATACTAGGTTGTTTGACAGTTGTAATAGACAGATCAAAATTAGACTTTAAGATAAAAATGAGTGGTGCTAAACATGAAGATTATGTACTATGGTTATCTATACTTAAAAAAGGATATTTAGCTTACGGAATAGATGAAGTTTTAGCACAATACAGAAAATCAGCAACATCTCTTAGTGGAAATAAAGTAAAATCAGCAATGTGGACTTGGAACATATACAGAAATATAGAAAAAATACCACTACATAAATCTATATACTACTTTATAAACTACGGAATAAATGGGATAAAAAAAAGTTAGGAAGGACATAAGATAAATGTATAAATATAAAATTACTATTTTTACACCAACTTATAATAGAGGGTATATATTAGCTAACCTTTATGAAGACTTAAAAAAGCAAACATATAAAGACTTCGAATGGCTAATAGTAGATGATGGTAGTACAGACAACACTAAAGAATTAGTTGAAGAATTTAAAAATGAAGGAATATTAAATATAAGATATATAAAGAAAGAAAACGGTGGAAAGCATACAGCTATAAATACAGGGGTAAGAGAAGCTAACGGAGAGTTTTTCTTTATAGTAGATAGTGATGATGGATTAATGCCTGATTCTATGGAATTAGTAGAAAAAGAATGGGAAAAGTTAGATAACAAGGAAGAGTTTTGTGGTGTAGTAGGTCTTTGCGCTAGAAAAGAAGACGGACAAACTCTAGGTACTGAGATTCCAAAAGAGCATAAAATAAGTCATTTTGCTCAGTTATATTATAAATTTGGAGTAAAGGGAGATAAAACTATAGTATTTGTAACTGATATATTAAAGAAGTATCCATTTCCTGAAAGAGAAGGAATAAAATTCCTACCAGAAAGTGTTGTATGGTATGAAATTTCTAAATATTATAAAGTAACATGTATAAACAAACACATGATAATAAGAGAATATTTAGAAGATGGATTAACTAAAAATATCCTTAAAAAAAGCGCCTTAAAAGGAAGAGCTTTAGAGTATTTATATTTAACAAATCAAAATACTTATCCAATAAAAGATTTTCCATATATGTGGATTAAGAATTATATAAACTTAGCTAGATATTCATTATTATCAGATAGCAAGTATTTTAAAGAAATAAATAAAATAGGGGATAAAATAATGTATATACTATGCTTCCCTTTAGGTTATTACAAATATTTAAAGCAAAGAAAATTTGTAAAGGAGTAACTTATTAATAGCAAATAAGATTGCTACTAGATAAGGAGAGTATAAAATATGAACGAACCATTAGTATCGATAATAACTCCTGTATATAATGCAGAAAGATTTCTAGTTGATACAATAAAATCGATACAAAACCAAACATATAAGAATTGGGAACTTGTATTAGTTGATGATTGTTCAAAAGATAAATCTTCTGATATGATAAAAAAATTTCAAGCTAATGATGACAGAATAAGATATATAAAGCTTGAGAAAAACTCAGGAGCATCTGTATCTAGAAATACAGGAATAAAAAATGCAAAAGGAAGATTTATTGCATTTGTAGATAGTGATGATATATGGCAACCAGAAAAATTAAAAATACAAATAGAATATATGCTAGAAAATAAATTAGGGTTTACATTTACATCATATAGATATATGAAAGAAGACGGGAGATTAACAAAAAAGGTTGCAAAGGCACCTAAAAAAATAAACTACAAAGGACTATTAAAAAATACAATAATAGGATGTTCAACTGTAGTTATAGATAAAGAAATAGTTGGTGAGTTTAGTATGCCATTAGTAAGAAGAGGTCAAGATACGGCAACTTGGTTACAAATACTTAAAACACAAGATTATGCTTATGGTATAGAAAAAGATTTAGTAAACTATAGGCTAGTGGGAGATTCTTTATCAAGTAATAAAATAAAAGCACTTAAAAGAACATGGAATACTTATAGAAACGTAGAAAAATTAAGTGTACTTAAAAGTTCTTATGTATTTTGTTTTTATGTAATTAATGCAATTAGGAAAAGATTATAAAATATACACAAATTATATTTATAAAGAAATTTGAAATTTTCCTCCCTTAAACAAAATTTAAGTGAAGGAAATTTTATATACATTTTGGAGGAGAAAGTCATGAAAATTGCAATAGCTGGAACAGGATATGTTGGTTTAGTGACAGGAGTATGTCTAGCTGAAGTAGGACATGAAAATGTAGTATGTGTTGATGTTGATGAAAAAAAGGTAAATCTTATGAAGTCAGGTATAGCACCAATATATGAAAAAGACTTAGAAGGTTTAATGAAGAAAAATTATAAAGAAGGAAAAATAGATTATACTACTAACTACAAAGAAGCATATAAAGATGCCGATGTAATAATGATAGCAGTTGGAACTCCAGAAAGAAGAGATGGCTCTGCAAACTTAGATTATATAAAGAAGGTATCTAAACAAATTGCAAACTCAATAAAAAAAGACACTTTAGTAGTTATAAAATCTACAGTTCCCATAGGGACTAATGAAAAAATAGAAAAGTTTATAAAAAATAACTTAAAAAATAATGTAAAAGTAGAAGTAGCATCAAATCCTGAGTTTTTAGCACAAGGAACTGCTGTAAGAGATACTTTACATGCATCTAGAATAGTAATAGGTGTAGAAAGTGACTGGGCTAAAGACATATTAGAAAGTGTATATAGTCCATTTAATCAACCAATAGTAGTCACTAATAGAAATAGTGCAGAAATGATAAAATATGCATCTAATGACTTTTTAGCACTTAAAATATCTTTTATGAACGATATAGCAAACCTTTGTGAAATAGTAGGAGCAAATATAGAAGATGTAGCTAAAGGAATGAGCCTAGATGAAAGAATAGGAGATAAATTCTTAAAAGC
>ERZ1463036.173-NODE-173-length-14915-cov-151.820458_pt1 | contig 14915 bp, 13 predicted proteins | sample MGYA00564485_ERZ1463036 | MGnify/ENA primary metagenome ERZ1463036 (study PRJEB39244, sample SAMEA3635127) | Helicobacter pylori | study: EMG produced TPA metagenomics assembly of PRJEB11511 data set (Assembly of a 5300-year-old Helicobacter pylori... | reverse complement strand
ATATGAAGATTTATATAAAGATATAAAAACTTTCTTAATATATCATACTCACATACTATACAAGTATATTCAACAATTATTAGATCCTAAGATTGCTGAATATCTTAAAAATCAAAAAGAAGCTAGTGCTAAAAAACAAGAAGAAGTAAAAGAAATGATATCTGAAGATGAATGTAAAGTATCAGCTCTACTTAAATCTCAAGTTGAAAGTGATATTTTAGAAAAATGTTTAGATTTTTGGAACACTTACAAAGCAAATAATAATGAAATAAAAGGTTCTGAAAATGGATGGGCTGCAGCTGTAGAATATCATGTTAAAAAAGAAAATGGACAAGCTGTAACTCAATCTCAAATATCTAAAAAATATGATATAAGTCCAAGTACTTTAGGTAAGAGACATAAAGACTTAAGAATGTAGTATAAAACTTAATTTTTAAAATATACAGAAAGAGGTATACACATGGGTCTTAATTTAGGAAAAGCAATTGCTGTATCAACAAGTTATATAAAATCTAATCCAGCAGTACCAGTATATAAGGGTGAAGAAATTCCAGAAAACTTATATGCAGTAATATACCATATTGAGATAGGGTATAATGAAAAAAGTTTAGAAAAGGCAATGCAATACATAATAATAGATTATAAAGAGTTTGAATTATGTGACAGTGCCAAGGCTGAGTTAGTGGATGTAGCTAAAAAATACTGTGAACAAAAAGGTATAAAAGATGATGAGCAAACTCAAATAGCATTATTAGATAATGAAGAGGCAGAGAATTTCTTAGAAAAAGTATTTAACAACATGAAGGTTATAAGAGGGTTAATAACTCAAAGAGATTAAGTAACAATAAAATTAGAATTTAACTATAAAGCTAGGCCCTATAAAGCCTAGCTTTTGTTTTAAATAAAATTTTAATTATGAAAGGGATATAAACATGTTAAGAGTTTCTAATATAAAATTAGATATAAATGAAAGCTTAGACAATATAAAAGGTTTATTATTGAAGAAATTAAAAATAAGTGAAAAAGAGTTAGTAAATTACAATATATACAAAGAATCTATAGATGCTAGAAAAAAAGGAAAGATAGATTTTGTTTACACTGTAGATGTTGAATTAAAAAATGAAAAAAATATATTAAAAAAATCAAGATTAAAAGATGTTGTTGAAGTTAAGCAAAATAAATATAAAGATATTAAAAGTGGCGATGAAAAGTTATGTAATAGACCAGTTATAGTAGGTAGTGGACCTGCTGGATTATTTGCATCTTTATTATTAGCTCAAAGAGGATATAATCCTATTTTATTAGAGAGAGGATTAGATGTAGATACAAGAACTGAAGATATAAGAAAGTTTTGGGAAGATGGTAAGTTTAATACTAAATCAAATGTACAATTTGGTGAAGGTGGAGCAGGAACTTTTTCTGATGGAAAATTAACAACTAGAATAAAAGATATTAGATGTAGAAAAGTTCTTGAGGAACTTGTAAACTTTGGTGCTCCAGAAGAAATATTGTATTCACATAAGCCGCATGTAGGAACTGATATATTAAAAGAAGTAGTCAAGAATATAAGAAAAGAAATAATTAGATTAGGTGGAGAAGTTAAATTTGACTCTAAAGTTACAGACATAAGTATAAATAATGAAAAAATAGAATCTATAACTATAAATGATAAAGAAATATTAAAAACAGAAGTAGTTATACTTGCTATAGGTCATAGTGCGAGAGATACTTATAAAATGCTTTATGAAAGAGGAGTTAAAGTTATTCAAAAGCCTTTTGCAATAGGTGCTAGAATTGAACATCCTCAAAGCTTAATAAATAAATCTCAGTATAAAGAGTTTTATAATCATCCTAGACTAGGTGCAGCTGATTATAGATTAGTTGAACATACTTCAAATGGAAGAACTATATATACGTTTTGTATGTGTCCAGGAGGTAGTGTGATAGCTTCTGCATCAGAAGAAGGACAAGTTGTTACAAATGGTATGAGTGAACATGCAAGGGATAAAGAAAATGCAAATAGTGCTGTATTAGTAAATGTCACTCCAGAAGATTTTGGCAGTGAGCATCCATTAGCAGGTATTTACTTCCAAGAAAAATATGAAAAATTAGCTTTTGAATGTGGTGGAAGAAACTATAAAGCTCCAATTCAATTAGTTGGAGATTTCTTAAATGATAAAGTGAGTACTAAACTAGGTAGTGTAAATCCATCATATAAACCTGGATATAAATTTGTTGATTTAAAACAATGTTTACCTGAATTTGTATGTGAAACTATGAAAGAAGGACTAATTTTATTAGATAATAAATTAAAAGGATTTGCTATGGAAGATGCAATTTTAACAGGAGTTGAAACAAGATCATCTGCACCTATAAGAATAGTTAGGGATGAGGAGACTTTAGAATCTGCTAACGTAAAAGGCCTTTATCCTAGTGGAGAAGGAGCAGGATATGCAGGGGGAATAGTAACAGCGGCGGTAGATGGAATCAAGTGTGCTGAAAGGATAATTACGAAATATTCTGAAATAAAAATTTAATAAAAATTTAATAAAAATTTAATATATTTTTAATATTTAACACGAATTTAACAAAAATATGACAATAGTTTGATAAAATGATTAAGGCAATATATTTAAAGACTAATATTATAAATATTCAAGGAGGAAATGAAATTGGATATAGTGATTAGCCTTATGGGAGGGCTAGGTTTGTTCTTATATGGAATGAACTTAATGGCAGAAGGCCTAGAAAAATCAGCAGGCTCTAGACTTAAAAAGATAGTTGAGCTCCTTACTAGTAATATATTTATGGGTGTACTTGTAGGGGCATTTGTTACGGCCATTATACAAAGTAGTAGTGCGACTACTGTAATGGTGGTTGGATTTGTTAATGCAGGTATAATGAATTTAACACAAGCAATTGGAGTTATAATGGGTGCTAATATAGGAACAACTGTAACAGCACAACTTGTATCATTTAATTTAGATGGAATGGCACCAGTTGCATTAGGAATTGGTATAATTTTATATTTATTTGCATCTAAGCCAAAGATTAAGAATATAGCAGAAATACTTATAGGCTTTGGTATATTATTTACTGGTATGGATTTTATGAAGGAAGCAGTTGAACCTTTATCAAAATATCAAGGATTCACAGATATGTTAGTAACTTTTGGAGATTATCCATTACTTGGACTTTTACTAGGATTTGGAATAACAGCTATAGTTCAAAGTTCAAGTGCATCTATGGGTATGCTTATAGCATTAGCATCTCAAGGTTTAATACCTTTAAGTGCAGGGTTACCTATACTATATGGACAAAATATAGGAACTTGTGTTACATCACTAATATCAAGTGTTGGAGCATCTAGTAATGCAAAAAGAGCTGCAGTAATGCATTTAATTTTTAATGTATTAGGAACAATAGTATTCTTATTAGTATTAAATAAACCTGTGGTTAGTTTTGTAACTAGCATGAATCCAGGAGATGTAGCAAGACAAATAGCAAATACACATACATTATTTAATATAATATCAGTTATAATTTTATTACCATTTACTAAATTTATAATAAAACTTGCAATAAAGCTTGTTCCAGAAAAGCAAGGTGAAGATGATGATCATAAGGCTATAAAATACCTTGATGATAGAATGGTTGAGACTCCATCTATAGCAGTTGCAAGTACATTAAAAGAAACTTTAAGAATGGGTAAAAAAGCTAAAGAAAGTTTAGATTATGCAATGCAAGGGATTATGGAAAAATCTCAAGAAAAAATTGATAAATCATTTAAAAGAGAAAAGACTATAAATGAATTACAAAAAGGTATATTAAATTATTTATTAAAATTATCAAAAGCTAAATTAGATGATGATTCTAGAGATTTAATTGATTCACTATTCAATACAGTTAATGATATAGAAAGAATTGGAGATCATGCAGAAAACATAGCAGAGCTAGCTCAAGATATAATAGATGTAGATCTAAAATTATCAGAGCAAGGAAAAGAAGAAGTTAAAGAGTTATATAACAAAGTTATATCAACATATTCATATTCTCTTGAAGCTATGAAAAATAATGATTTAGATTTAGCTTATAGAGTTATAAAGATGGAAGAACAAGTTGATACGATGGAAAAATCATGTAGAGCTAATCATATGCATAGGTTAAATAACAATTTATGTAGTATAGATACTGGAATAATTTTCTTAGACATAATATCTAATTTAGAAAGAGTTTCAGATCATGCTGCTAATATAGCTCAACAAGTCATAGCTAATAGAATAGATTCAAAATAATATGATAAGTGACAAAACTCCTGTATAAAAAATATACAGGAGTTTTGTATATATAATTATTTAAATGAAAATATTATAATTATATTATAAAAAATACTTACAATTAATTGGAAAAAATTTTATTGTTTGATATAATTTCTATTGTATAATAAAATTTTAACAATGAGGAAGGGATATACTATGAAAAAGTTAAGTTTTGATTATAGCAATTCTATTGGTTTCTTTAATCAACAAGAAATCGATTGTATGAGTGAATATGTAAAAGTTGCACATAACATGATACATAATAAAAGTGGAAAAGGGAACGATTTCTTAGGATGGGTCAATTTGCCTAATGATTATGATAAAGAAGAGTTTAGTAGAATTAAAGCTGCTGCTCAGAAAATAAAAGAAGATTCAGATGTATTATTAGTTATAGGTATAGGTGGGTCTTATCTAGGAGCGAGAGCTGCTATAGAAATGTTAGGTCATTCTTTTAGAAATAACTTAGCTAAAGAAGATAGAAAATCTCCAGAAATATATTTTGTAGGTCAAAATATAAGCTCTACTTATATGCTTGATTTATTAGATGTTATAAAAGATAAAGATGTATCTATAAATGTTATATCAAAATCAGGAACTACTACAGAACCTGCTATAGCATTTAGAATATTTAAGGATTTCTTAGAAAAGAAATATGGAAAAGAAGAAGCTAGTAAAAGAATATATGCTACAACTGATGCTAAAAAAGGGGCATTAAGAATGTTAGCTGATGAAGAAGGATATGAAACATTTATAATACCTGATGATGTAGGCGGACGTTTCTCTGTGTTAACTCCAGTTGGATTATTACCAATAGCTGTAGCGGATATAGACATAGATGCTATTATGCAAGGTGCAAAAGATTCTATGGATGATTTTAATAATCCTAATTTATCTGAAAACTATAGCTATCAATATGCCGTAACTAGAAATATACTTCATAGAAAAGGCAAAGATGTAGAATTAATGGTTAACTATGAACCAAGCTTACATTATGTTGGTGAGTGGTGGAAACAATTATATGGAGAAAGTGAAGGAAAAGATAATAAAGGTATATATCCAGCTTCAGTAGATTTTTCAACAGACTTACATTCTATGGGACAATATATTCAAGAAGGAAAAAGAATATTATTTGAGACAGTTTTAAATGTTGAAGAACCTAGAAGAGAAATAACTATAAATGAAGAAAAAATAGATTTAGATGGATTAAATTATTTAGCTAATAAAACAGTAGATTTTGTAAATAAAAAAGCATTTCAAGGAACTCTATTAGCACATACAGATGGTTCAGTTCCAAACTTAATCGTAAATATACCAAAATTAAATGAGTATAACTTTGGATACTTAGTATATTTCTTTGAAAAAGCATGTGCTTTAAGTGGATATTTATTAGGTGTAAATCCATTTAACCAACCAGGGGTAGAAGCATACAAGAAAAATATGTTTGCACTTTTAGGCAAACCTGGATTTGAAAAAGAAAAAGAAGAGCTTGAAAAAAGATTAAAATAGTTAAGGTTTAATTAAGGATAGTATAATATAATTAACACTATATAGAGTAATTCCTATATAGTGTTTTTATTTTAGGTATATTGAAGTAATAATTATCAAATAATATCATTAAAATTTGGGTATAACTTAAAAAGAAATAAAAATCAGGAGGGAAGCATATGAGCGAAAATGGAAAGAAGACGAGCATAGCGCTGATTGTAATTGTGAGTATAATAAGTGCCATGATCGGAAGTTTTATGACAGTATTTGTACTTGGAGATAGAATTGGAAAAGAACAAAGTGAAGCTAGTAAACAAAATATAGTTGTTAATGAAAGTGGTAAGAGTCAAAATGTATATCATGCAGTTACAGATAAAGCCATGCCTTCAGTAGTGGGAATAACTACAACTACTGTAGATACAAACAACATGTTTGCAATACCACAAGAATCACAAGGAGTAGGGACTGGATTTATTGTAGATTCAAAAGGATACATATTAACTAACTCACATGTTGTTTCAGATGGAAAAGCTTCTGATGTAAATGTATTATTTAATGATGGATCTACTACAAAAGGTAAGGTTTTATGGAATGATCCAACTATAGATTTAGCTATTGTAAAAGTAGATAAAACAGGACTTACTGCAGCTGATTTAGGAAATAGTGATAAGGTGAGAACTGGAGATATATCTATAGCTATTGGAAATCCTTTAGGATTAGAATTCCAAAAAAGTGTAACTCAAGGTATAATAAGTGGACTTGATAGAATCATCGATACAGGTAAAGGAACTAGTATGACAGGTCTTATACAAACTGATGCAAGTATAAATCCTGGAAATAGTGGAGGACCATTATTAAATGATAAAGGGCAAGTAATAGGAATAAATACAGCTAAAGCATCAGGGGCTGAAGGTTTAGGATTTGCAATCCCAATAAATACAGCAAAACCTATAGTGGATCAAATAATAAAAGGTGGTAAATTTGAAAAAGTAACATTAGGAATTAAAGGAATAGATGTTCAAACATTTGAAGCTATGACTGGTACAGATTTAGAAGCAAATGAAGGTGTTTATGTAGCAGAAGTTTTAGATAATACACCAGCTCAAAAAGCTAAGATACAAGCAGGAGATGTTATAACTAAAGTAGGAGATACAAACATAACATCAATGAGTGATTTAAATAAAGCTTTATACAAATACTCTGTAGGAAATACTACAAAGGTTTCAATAAACAGAGGTGGAAAAGATATAAGTGTAAATGTTAAATTCTAATGTTAACATAAAAAAAGATGGGAATTAATTCCCATCTTTTTTATTCTGCAATTTTACTTTTGCTGCTAGGACAAGATCCTTGACTAGAACATCCTGAACAACCAGAGCATCCATTGCTTTTAGATTTCATATTCTTATAAAGTATTATAAGTGCTATAAGTATTATTATACCACCTACAACTAATTCTAATAATGAAGATATAGATGAACCTTCAAATATTAATGAACCTACAATCTTAACTATGAAAGCAGCAATCCAAGCTACTGCAAATTGATAAGTTGCAGATATAAACATCATTTTACTACCATATTCTTTTCTCATTGTAGAAAGAGCTGCTATACATGGAGTGTATAATGCAGAGAATACTAGGAAACCATAAGCAGTTATACTTGTAAATGATTGAGGTAAAGTAGTATTTAAATTTCCGTAAACTATTTCCATTGTACTTATAACAACTTCTTTTGCGCTTATACCAGTTAATATAGAAACTCCAGCTCTCCAATCACCAAATCCTAAAGGAGCAAATATAGGAGCTATTAAGTGGCCTAATGAAGCTAAGAAACTTTCATTTATATTTTCAGTAAATCCTGAGAAATTAAATGATGATAATGCCCATATAACAACAGACATAGCAAACATTATTGTACAAACTTTTATTAAGAAACCTTTAGCTTTATTCCAAGTATTTTTAAGTAATGCATTAAGTGTTGGCATTTTATATTCTGGAAGTTCAAGAACGAAAGGTTCTATTTCAGTTTTATAAACTGTTTTATTTAATACTAATGCTATTATTATAGCAACTACTATACCTAATAAATAAAGTGATGTAGTTACAATTGCTGCATTTTTACGGAAAAATATAGAAACAAATAATGCATAAACTGGTAATTTAGCACCACAAGTCATAAGAGGTGCGATAAGTGCAGTTATTTTTCTATCTTTTTCACTTTCTAAAGTTCTAGTAGCCATAATTGCTGGAGAAGCACATCCAAGACCCATTATCATAGGTATGAAAGCTTTACCTGATAATCCAACTTTTTTCATAACATTATCCATTAAGAATGCTGTTCTAGCCATATAACCACTGTCTTCAAAGAATGACATACCTAAGAATAATACAAATATTAATGGGAAGAATGGTAATGCACCACCTAATCCACCTATTAATCCATCAACTATTAATGAATGGAACCAAGGGCTAGAATTTGCAAATAAAGCATCAGCAGGTGTAGCTATATAAGTATCTATTAACGTTTCTGTTAACTCTTGAAGCGGTCCACCTACCCAGTCAAAAGTAAACTTGAATAATATTAATAAAGCGGCTACGAATACAGGATAAGCTAATATAGGATGTAATATTATATTATCTATTTTGCTACTTAATCTTTCTTTATTCTCAAATCCTGATTTCATAGATTTACTTAATATTTTTTCTATTTCTCTGTATGTGTTAATTTCATTTCCGAAATCTTTTTTATAACTAAATTTAGATGATAAAGTTGATTTTATATCATTTTCTATATTTTCTAAGCCTTCTTTTTTCTTGGCTATTATAGGAATTACTTTAACCCCTAACTCTTTTTCTAATTTTTTTGCATCTATATGAATACCTTTAGCTTCTGCAACGTCAATCATATTAAGTAGTAATATAATTGGTTTATTGTATTGCATAAGTTGTGTAGTTAGATATAAGTTTCTATCTAAACTAGATGCATCAACGATGTTTAATATTAAATCTACATTTTCATTTTCTAAAAATTGCTTAGAAACTTTCTCTTCATTTGAGAATGTATCCATTGCATATATACCAGGAAGATCGACTATTTTTATATCTTCACTTATAAATCCTTCTTTTTTTTCGATAGTAACACCAGGCCAGTTTCCTACATATTGTTTAGAACCAGTAAGTAGGTTAAATACTGTTGTTTTACCTACATTTGGGTTACCAAATAATGCTACATTAATCAAGGTAATACCTCCTTATTTTAAGCTAATATTTTTTGCATCACTTTTTCTTATTGCTAAATCAAAACCTCTAAAACGAACTAATATAGGATCTCCTAAAGGAGCTATTTTTCTTACTTCTATTTCGGTTTCATTTGTGCATCCAAGAGCTAATAATCTTTTCGCTAATTTTTCATTTCCGTATATATTATCAATTATGCCTTTTTGGCCAACTTTTAAATCGTAAACAGTCATCATTAACACCTCCTAATGAGTTTCATTCTCAATTAATTATACTATAAATATACCACTTAATATTCAAAAAGTCAATAAATAGTGAATTATTTAATAAAAAAATAAGTAATCTAATTATCTTATTATGTTAATATATAATTAAAACGTTTATCTCAAATTGGGGAGGGTTATTAATGAATACAAAGAAGATGACTTATATGTCATTGATGGTTGGATATAGTTTGATATTATATATAATAGAAGGATATATACCTAATCCTTTAATAACAATTTTTCCAGGAGCTAAGTTAGGACTTACAAATATAATTACCTTAACTTCTTTAGTGGTATTCGGTATAAAAGATACATTTATTATTGTTTCTGTTAGAGTATTGATGTCATCTATATTTGCAGGACCTATATCTTATCTGATGTTTAGTATATCAGGGGCATATTTAAGTTTACTAGTTATGATGATAGCATTAAAAATAGATATATTTTCTATTATAGGGGTAAGTGTTATAGGAGCTATAGGACATAATATAGGACAGTTAATTGTAGCTAGTTTAATTATAAAAAATGCTATGATGTTTGGATATTTGCCATACATGTTAATTGCATCTGTAATTACTGGAATATTTGTTGGTATTACATCTAAATATACGATAAACAAACTCCCATATATTGGTAAAAACCGTTATTGACATGGTGGTGAAAACCTTGTTAAAATATAAGTGGATACATAAAATTTTAACTGTGGTGATGATATGACTAATAATGAATTGGCTTTACTAAAAAAAGAAATAGAGGTATTAAGAGAAGAAATAAATACCTATATAGAATACCCAGATATATTTAAAGAAGAATTAGTTAGTACCAGTGCTAAAATTGATGAGGCAATAAATAAGTATATACAATTAAGTGAAGAGTCTTCTAAATAATAAGAAGGCTTTTTTATTTAAGTTAAATATTTATAGAGAGTATATTATTTAAATATTAAGTTAATAATTTATGATTGAGGATATATATTAATTGTTGAAAGAAAGGTATTAATCATGATTTTAGCAAAAATAATAAACTCAATTATTATAATTGTTTGTGCTTATATTTTATTAAATTTAATAAAATATTTTCTAAAGAAAATATTTGAGTTCACAAGATTTGACGTTAGATATGAAAATACTTTAAATAGTCTTTTATGCTCAATGGCATATTATATTATATTTATTTTTACTATAATACTTTTGCTTAAAGAATTTGGTATAGTTGATGTTACTAAATTTGGGACTTTAGTAACAGGAGCTAGTATAGTAGGGCTTATAGTTGGAGTTGCATCTCAAAGCATATTAAAGGATATATTTAACGGATTTTTTATTATATTCGAGAAACAGATACAAGTTGGAGATTTTGTTATAATAAATGAAGAATTCAGAGGTACAATAGAAGAAATTGGGTTAAGAAGTGTTAGCTTAAGGGATTGGGACTTAAGAAGAGTAACTCTTCCAAATGGAAATATATCTAGTATTAAAAATTATAGTAAAACTAAAATGAGAGTCGTTGCAAGTGTAAGAATACCTTATGAAGAAGATCCTAGAAATGTTATGAAAGCTTTAGAACAAGTATGTGATATATTAAATGAAAGACATAAGGATATTCTATCTATAAAAAAAGGAAAAGAAGCATTAGGATCATTTAAGGTATATGGAATAACTGATATAGAAGAAAATCCTGTTGGTGCAAAATATACGATAACGGGAACTGTTCAATCTAATAAGTATTTTAAAGTTATAAAAGATGCTAGACTCCAAATACTTATTACACTCAAAGAAAATGGTATAAACATAGCATATCCTACTCATATAAATATAATTAAAAATGATAAAGATGAATAAATCTAAGAACTATTTTAAATAGTTCTTTTTTTATTTCAATTAAATTCTAGTCGTAATAATGACCATCTCACACAAATATAAATAAATATATCTATCTATGAGAGGGGGGTTAATTATAGCAGCTAAAGAAATTATAACGAGATTATTAATAGCTCTTATTATAGGAGGATTAACGGGACTTGAAAGGGAAAAATCATATCAATTTGCAGGATTTAGAACTCATATATTAGTATCTATGGGTTCATGTATTACAGCTGTAACATCTGTAATACTATTTATGGATTATGGAAGTAAAACAAGTTTAGACCTATCAAGATTGACAGCTCAGGTATTATCTGGAATTGGGTTTTTAGGTACGGGAGCAATAATTAAAAATTCAAGTGGTATAAGAGGACTTACTACTGCAGCGGGTATATGGGTAACTGCATGTATAGGGATAGCTATAGGTTATGGTCAATATATATTAGGCATAACTGCTTGGATTTTTGTAATGGCAACTCTTTATATATTAAAGAATATAGATAAGATTGTTTTTAGAAAAAAGCAAAATATACTTACTATACAAGTAGATAATATCAATATTATATCTACAATTTATAACAAATTAGAAAAATCTCAGATAAAGATAAGTAATATTGATGTAGTAAATGACGATTATTGTTATAATATCAATTTTTTTATTGTTTATGATAGGCGAATTATGGTAGAAAAAATAATATTAGAGTTAAATGAACTAAAAAGTATAATAAGTATAGATTATTTACATTAAAATATATAAAATAAGAGGTAGCTATAAAAAAGTTGAGGTGTATGAATTGAAGATAAACATGAGAGTAATAATAGAAGGATCTACAGATTTTCCCAAAGAACTTTTAGATAAAATGGGTGTAAAGGTCGTAGGAATAAACATAGCATTTGGAGATGAAAATTATATAGGTGGAGTAGATATTAGTGAGGAAACGTTTTACAAAAAAATGAGGGGCTGTAAGGAGTTACCAAAAACATCTAGCCCATCGCCTGAAAAATTTATAGAAATGTTTGATTGTGAAGAAGAAGAAATATTAATTATAACATTAACTTCTAAATTATCTAGTACGTATAGTAGTGCGGTACTAGCTAAAAATATATATTTAGAACATAATCCAGGGGTAAATAAAAGAATTGCAGTTGTAGATTCTCTAAGTGGATCTATAGGGGTTGGATTGATGGTTTATAAAGCTAATAAATTAATACAAGAAGGGAAATCGTTAAAAGAGGTAGCTGAATACCTAGAAAATATAAAAACAGACTTAGCATTTTATGGGGTATTAAATACACTTGATAATGCTATAAAAGGTGGAAGAGTAAATCCAATAGCAGGGAAGTTAATAAATGCACTTAATTTTAAAGTTATTATAGAGATTTCAGAAGGAGTAGTTAAACCTATAGATAAAGCTAGAGGGGAAAGTAATAGTGTAAAAAAACTACTTGAAATAGTTAAAAATAATGTTAATGATACAACAAACAAGACATTAGTTATAGGTCACTCAAATTGTGAAGAAAAAGCTTATAAAATTGCAAAACAAATAGAAGAAAATTATGAATATAAGGATATAATAATATCAAGTATAGGTCCAGTTATGGGAACATACACATCAGAAGGGGCTATATTAATAGCAGTGCTTTAATAATCTAAAAAAAGGAGTGAAGTAATAATGGTAGATAGAGCTTCGATAGAAGATAAATTTAAATGGGACATTGATAATATGTATAAAACCCCAGAATCAATAAAAGAAGATATTAAAAAGATAGATATGTTTATATCTGAGTTAAAAAGTTACAAAGGTAAACTTGCAGATAGTAAAGAAAATCTTTACAAGGTACTTAGTGATTCTGAAAATGCATCTAGAATACTTCAAAACTTATATGTATACACTCATATGAAACAACATGAAGATACTAGAAAAAATGAAAATCAAGCTAATGCTACGAAAACAGAAATGCTTTCAACTGAATTAGCTATGGCTACATCATATATGGTGCCAGAGATAATAGCTATGGATGAAAATAAGTTACAAGAATATTTAAAGGATAATAAATTAAGTTTTTATAAGAAATATATAGATGAAATTTTAAGAGAAAAACCACACACTCTTACAGAAAAAGAAGAAGAAATTCTAGCTGCAGCATCTGACTTAAGTGGAGTAGCTGAAAATGTATATGAAATGTTTTCTTTTGCAGATTTAAAATTTCCTGAAATAAAAAGAGAAGATGGAGAAACTATAAGAATTACACATGGTAATTTTTCATCGCTTTTAAAAAGTAAAGATTCTAGAGTAAGAAAAGACGCATTTGAAGCTGTTTATTCAACTTATGATGAATATAAAAATACTTTTGCATCTACTTTATATGGAGGTATAAAAAGTGAAATTTTTTATGCAAAAATGAGAAATTATAAATCAGCTATAGAAAGTTCTTTATTCCAAGATGATATAAGTGTAGATGTATACAACAATCTTATAGATGCAGTTGATGAAAGTTTAGACGCTTTAAACAAATATATAGATATAAGAAAAAAATATCTTAATTTAGAAAAAATGCATATGTATGATTTATATGTACCTATAACTTCTAATTTTGATATGAAAATAACTTATGAACAAGCACAAGAAATAATCTTAAAAGCATTAAAACCTTTAGGTGAAGAATATTTAAGTATAGTAAAAAGAGCTTTTAGTGAAAGATGGATAGATGTGTATGAAAATGAAGGTAAACAAGGTGGAGCATATTCATGGGGAAGTTATGATTCATCTCCATATATATTAATGAGTTATAAGGATGATTTAAACTCTTTATTTACATTAATACATGAATTAGGACACTCAATGCATAGTTATTACTCTAGAACTAACCAAGAATATTTATATTCTTCATATAAAATATTCGTTGCAGAGGTTGCTTCAACTTTAAATGAGTTATTACTTGTACATTACTTATTAGAAAATTCAACATCTAAAGATGAAAAAATATATCTATTAAATTATTACTTAGAGCAATTTAGAACTACTGTGTATAGACAAACTATGTTTGCCGAATTTGAAAAAATAACTCATGAAAGAGTTGAAGCTAAAGAACCATTAACAGCTAAAGAATTTACAGATATTTATTATAAATTAAATGAAAAGTATTATGGTAGGTCTTGTGTTGTAGATGAGCAAATAGGATTAGAATGGGCTAGAATACCTCATTTCTATTCTAATTTCTATGTATATAAATATGCAACAGGATTTTCAGCAGCAAGTGCTTTAAGTGAAAAAATATTAAATGAAGGCGAAAGTGCAGTTGAAAAATACTTAAACTTCTTAAAAAGTGGAGGATCAGAATATCCTCTTAACCAACTAAGAGCAGCAGGCGTAGATATGGAAAAGAAAGAATCAATAGAGAAAGCTTTAGGAGTATTTAAGGAATTAGTAGAAGAATTAGAAAGAGAATGTTAATTAACATTCTCTTTTTTTATTTCTTACAATTAGAATTTAATATGTAGTGTTAAATTCTAATTGTAAAAGTATACTTTACTTTCTTTTAATACTAATTTACTTTTATTTAACCCAATTTACTTTCAGTTAACATATATCTAATTTGAATTTAACATTAAAAATTTATTATTAAAGTATAAAGCAGATAACAAAAATAATAAAAAAGGTCAGATACAAAACGTAAGCAACTATAAATAATATTAAAAATTTGGAAAAGATACTATGTTAAGAAAAAGGATTTAAGTCAATAAACC
>ERZ1463036.172-NODE-172-length-14917-cov-11.064056_pt1 | contig 14917 bp, 8 predicted proteins | sample MGYA00564485_ERZ1463036 | MGnify/ENA primary metagenome ERZ1463036 (study PRJEB39244, sample SAMEA3635127) | Helicobacter pylori | study: EMG produced TPA metagenomics assembly of PRJEB11511 data set (Assembly of a 5300-year-old Helicobacter pylori... | reverse complement strand
TTACCAGTAAGTGTTGAACTAAATGAATCTAGTCAGCTATATAGCGAGATGATAGAAGTAGTTTTAAAGAAAATTAAAGAGTTAATACTATCAGGAGTAAAAGCACAAGATATAGCTATAATTTCTCCTATAAACAATACAATATTAGACTTTCAAATGACTAATAAATTGAAAATTAATAATATCGATATATTTAGCACTAAAAAAGATAAAAAGTTAATAGATTATCCTTATGCTAATGCACTTATAGTGGCTCTTAGCATTTTTAATGGTAGCCAAAATTCCATAAGAGAAGAAGACTATATAAATTTTATAGAAACTATATTAGATGTCAATAAGATACAAGCATTAAAAATATATAAAAATAAGTATGAAGAAGAAAAATTTAAAGAAATATTAAATTATATAGAAGATAAAAGGAATGAGAAACTTAAAATAGGTGAGTTTCTAATTAAATTTTATATAGATAAAATGCTAAATCTTAAGTTTGGAAAAGAAAATATTCATATTTGTAAAAAGATAATATATGAATGTGAGACATTTACAGAAAACATAGAGTTATTGAATATAAATGAGGATAAAGAAAAGTTATTTATAAAAGCACTTAAAACTACAATAAATGACTATTATCAATCTTCAGAATTAGAAGATTTGAGTAATATAGATAAAGTATTATTAACCACTCCATATACATATATATCATCAAGAGTAAATAGACCAATACATATATGGCTAGATGTAGGTAGCAATGGGTGGAATATGAAGATAGAAAAGGATATAAGTAATTTGATAGTTCTTAGAAAATCTTTTGAAGAAGGTAGAATATATACAGATAAAATGGAAGAAGATTATAAGAAGTATTATTTATACAATACTATATATAATTTACTAATTAATACTAAAGAAGTATATGCATATAAAAGTGAATACACAGTAAATGGGTATATACAAGAAAGTATATTATATAGCATACTACTTAAGATGTTAGATAAGGGGGAAAACTCTTATGAATAATATAAATTATAGACAAGATCAATTACCAATAATAGCCTATGAAGGTGGAACTATGGCGGTACCAGCAGTACCAGGAGCCGGAAAAACTTTTATAGTTACCAATTTAGTAGCAAAGTTACTAAGTGAAAAAAAACATGATAAATCTAAAATACTAATATTAACTTATATGAATAGTGCAGTAAATAACTTCAAAGGAAGAATAAAAGCAATATTAAAAGAGAATGACATAAAAGAAGAAAATTCTTATGAAGTTATGACAATACATAGTTTAGCTGTAAAAATAATAAAAGAAAAACCAGAAGTAGTTATGTTGAGTGAAGAATTTAACATAGCAGATGATTTACAAAAAACTATAATACTAAATGAATGCATAAATAATTTTAAGATAAATGGTGGGGAAAGGGCATTTAGATGGTTCCTAAAAGAGCAAAAGGATGATAAATGGAATGATATAATGCTTGAAGCTTGGGAGAGAGGATTTTTTGACTTAGTAGTAAATGCAATAAGTGACTTAAAATATAAGGAATTATCACCACAAGAGCTAGAGGGGATATTATCTAATGGGCATAGAGGAATATTAAAATTAATACTTCCTATATATAAAGAATATGATAAAAAGTTAAAACAAAATGGCCTACTTGATTATGATGATATATTAGTTCTTACATATAAAGCATTAAATTTTGATGAGAATTTAAGAATAAAATTTCAGAATAGATATAAGTACATATTTGAAGATGAATGCCAAGATTCCAATGAGATACAGGGTAAAATTATAAAAATGATATGTAGAGATAATGAAAATTTAGTTAGAGTTGGGGATATAAACCAAAGTATAACTGGAACTTTTTCATCATCAGACCCTAAATTCTTTAAGGAGTTTATATCTCAGGCAGATAGTTGCTATAGAATGGACATGTCTAATAGAAGTTCAAAGGATATATTAGATTTAGCAAATAAACTAGTAAAGTATGTAACAAAGGAATTTAGGCAAGAGGAATGTAGAGATGCTTTAGAGGATATGGAAATAAAAACTGTTCCAAGTGGTATGGGATATAAGGAAAATCCTAAACCAGATATATACAGTATAAATGTTAAAAAATATGAGACATGGAATGATGAGTTGACAAAAACCGTAGCATACACAAAAGGAATAAAAAGAAAGTATCCGGATAAAAGTATAGGAATATTGGTACCTTTTAATGATCATATAACGCAAATTGCTAAGATTCTGATTGATGAAAATATGGAGTTTGAAGAGTTAGGACCTAATTCTCTAAATAAAAGAAAGATCATAAACAAACTGTCATATATAATAGACTTTATAATAAATTGTGATGATATAAATAAACTAATAAATACCTTAGATAAAGTATTTGTAAAAACAGATAATGAAAAAGGGAAGGAAGATTTACTCGAGGTATTAAAAAAATATGGTACAGAAGAGATAGTATACAATGAAGAAATAACAAATAATATAATAATAGATACAAATACAGAGTTATACCAAACATTTATACAAGGAATAAATATTCTTAAAAGTATATTAGAATATCCTATAACAAGATTAGATGTGCTTTTATTATTTATAGGGGATGAACTTAATTTAGGGAAAGAAGATAGAGCAATAATAGATTATCTGGCATTTTATATAAAATTTTTAAGCTTAGATAACCCAGATATAAGTTTAATAGATGTATATAACCTTTTAATAGATAGTAAAAATAAGGTATTTAATCATATAATAGAAGTGGTATATGAAATGAATGGATATGAGCCACAACCAGGAAGTATAACTATATGTAACTATCATAAATCAAAAGGTTTAGAGTGGGATTGTGTTTTTATGTTAGGGCTTACAGAGTTTAATTTCCCTGATAATACAAATCAAAAGTTTCAAAGTGATAAATGGTATTTAAAAGATAAGTACAAAAATCCAGTGGCTATTGTAAAAAGTGAAATTGAATGTATATTAACTGGTGATATACCTACTAATTATATATATAAGAGTAAAATAGATTTAATAAATGAAAAGATAAGACTATTATATGTTGGAATTACTAGAGCTAAAGAAATGTTAATATTATCAACAAGTCTTTATAAAGATAAGAATGATGTAGGAAAAAGAAATAAAGAACAAAAGCCTTCTTTATATATAAATGAACTTGAGAAGTATATAAATATGAGAAAAAAGGAGGTAAATATAAATGAATAGTTGTCTAAAAAACTTTAGATACAGCCAAAATTCTATAAATACGTATAAATCATGTCCATTAAAATTTAAGTATAAGTACATTGATAGAATTAATTGGAAATACGATGATATAGAACATAGAGAGTACTACGAAAGTTTGAAAACAGGTACAGATTTTCACTTATTATGTGAAAGATATTTTAGTAATATACCTTTAGGAATAAATTCTAGTACCAATACAGATTTTCAAAGATGGATGGATAAAGTAAAAAAACTAGTTCCAATCAAGGAAGGTTATTTATACTTACCAGAGTATGAAGTAATGCTTAACTTAGATGGAAATATAATACAAGCTAAGTATGATTTAATAATAATCAAAGATAATAAAATTGAAATATGGGATTGGAAAACAGAAAATAAAAAATTTAATTATAAAAATGTAGAAAGTAGAATACAAACTATTGTATATATGCTTTTAGCAAAAGAAGTAATTCCCAATTTATTAGATAAAGATATAGATACACAAAATATAAGTATGAAATACTATCAACCAGAGTTTGATGATAATTGTGTATCTATATCTTATAATAATGAAAAACATAAACAAAATAAAAATAAGGTGTTATCATATATAGATTATATAAAAAACACCAACTATAACAAAGAAGACAAAGAATATAAATATGAGTTAGTAAAAAACAAAAAACACTGCAAATACTGTGAATTTAATAAATTATGTAATAATGAGGAAGTAGACAGAAGTGTTTTTGAGGAGGATATTTATGAGTGTTAAGTTTGTATTAGGTAGAGGCGGAAGTGGTAAATCGACCTATATACTAGATGAGATAAAAAATAGAGTTAAAGATAATGAAATAACACCTGTAATACTTTTAGTTCCAGAACAATATACATTTGAAATGGAAAAAAGAATGAGTAAGCTCTTCTTAGGAGAAGAAAAAGATAAGTTTTTAAGGTCTAGGGTATTAAGTTTTAAAACTATGAGTAGCATAGTTTTTTCTTACGTTGGAGGATTAACTGATGTTAACATAAATTCTAGTGGCAATGCTATGATGACTTATAAAGCAATAGAAAGTGTAAGTAAAGAATTAAATATATTTTCTAAATCATCATCTCAATCAGGATTTGTAAGTTCTATAAGTGAGATAATATCTGAGTTAAAACAGTATAACATAAGTTATGAGATGTTAGAAAATATATCTGGCGAAGTAGAAAGTGAAACTTTAAGTTTAAAATTAAAAGATATAAGTAGGATATATAAAGAATTCGAAGAAAAACTACATGAAAATTATATAGACACTCAAGACATGCTAAAATCATTAGCAGAAAAATTACCAGTATGTGATTATTTTAAGGATGCATATATTTATATAGATGAATTTACTGGATTTACACCTAATCAGTATAGGGTATTAAGTAGTTTATTTAAGCAGGCTAAGGAAGTATGTATATCTTTAACAGTGGATAACCCAGGTAATATTTCATACAATAAAACAGATGCTTTTTCTAGAACAAAGTTTACATATCAAAAGCTAATAAAATTATGTAACGAAGAGGGAGTAAAGTTGCTTCCTGATATAAAGCTAAATAATAATATTATACCAAGACTTAAAGATAGCAAAGAACTTCAGCACTTAGAAAGGTACTATAACTCGTATCCATATAAAGTGTATGAAGAGTCAACTAATAATATAAAGATAAAAGAATTTAGCAACTTATACTCTGAAGTTGAAGAAATAGCAAAGGAAATAGTACATTTAGTTAGAGATAAAGGGGTTAGATATAGAGATATAACTATAGCTACAAGAGACTTAAATAAATATGACTTTTTAGTAAGCTCTGTATTTAATGAATATAAAATACCTAATTTTATAGATAAAAAAAGAGAAGCTAAAACAAATCCAATAATAGTACTTATAATATCTATATTAGAAATGAAAAGTAAAAGATATAATTATGAGACTATGTTTAGATACTTAAAAAGTGGACTTGTAGGGATATCTAACGAAGAAATTAGTATGTTAGAAAATTATGTATTAGCAAATGGTATAAAAGGTAAAAAATGGTTTGAGGATAAATGGGAGTATAGAATAAATCACAATATTTCTTCAGAAGAAAAAGAAGAGGAAATAGAAATACGAGAAAAGGTTAATGAAATAAAGGAAAGAGTCTTAACTCCAATAATACATCTACAAGATAAATTAAAAGGTAAGAATAATGCAAAAGACATATGTAAGTATATATATGAATTCTTGTTAGAAATAAATATGCCAACAACTATAGAAAATTTAATAATGAAATTTAAAGGTAAAGGAGAATTAGATATAGCTAATCAATATTCTCAGGTTTGGAACATAGTTGTAGATATATTTGACCAAATTGTTGAGATAATGGGAGATGAAAAAATATCTTTAGATAAATTTATAAAATTAATAAGTCTAGGATTTGATGAATATGAACTTGGATTAGTTCCTCCAAGTATAGATCAAGTACTTGTAAGTAGTGTGGATAAAATGAAAAACCCAAATACAAAGTATCTATATTTAATAGGGACTACAGATGGTACATTCCCATTAATAGCAAAGGATAATGGGCTTTTAAATGATAGTGACAGAGAAAACTTAGGGCAAAAAGGTGTAGAGGTTGATATAGATAGTAAAACTAAAACATTTGAAGAACAATTTTTAGTTTATAAAGCACTTACATCAAGTAGCCAAAATCTAATAGTTACCTATCCTATAGCAGACCATGAAGGAAAAACTATAAGACCATCAGTAATAGTATCAAGACTTAAAAAGCTATTTCCTAATATAGATAGTAAAAGTTATTTATTAGAAGAAGAAGCTAAAACAGATGAAGATATCTTAAATAGAATAACTGTAAAATCTCCAACTTTTAATGAACTTATAAAAGAGATAAAAGAGTTTGACGATGGAAAAGATATAAATAATTTATGGTTAGATGTATATAGATACTATGCAAGTGATAGTGAATACAAAAATATAACTAATAAGGTTATAAGTGGACTTACATATACTAATCAAGTTCAAAAAGTAGAAGAAGAAAAAATAAGAACACTATATGATAAAAATTTAAGTGTATCTAGGTTAGAAAAGTATGCAGAGTGTCCATTTGCTTACTTTATACAGTATGGTCTTAAAGCTAAAGAAAGAAAAGAATATTCTTTTACAGCACCAGATTTAGGGAATTTTATACATAAAATATTAGATAATTTCTCAAAACAGTTAGTAAAAGATAATCTACATTGGGCAGATATAGATATAAACTATATAACAGAAAAAGTAGAAAAAATAGTTGAAGAAATAGTAGGTAAGATACCTGGATACATACTAGAGAGTTCTCAAAGATATAAGTATCTTACTCTTAGATTACAAAATATGCTTATATCAGCTATAAGTATAATAAGTGAACAAATAAAAATTGGTTCATTTGAGCCTACAGATTATGAAGTGAATTTTGGAACTAAAGGTAAGTATCCACCTATAAAAATAGTTTTACAAAATGGAGAAGAAATAAAACTAAGAGGACAAATAGATAGAATAGATGAATTTGAGAACGAAGAAGGTAAATATATACGAATAGTTGATTACAAATCTGGTAAAAAGGATTTAAGCTTAACAGATGTATATTATGGGCTTCAATTACAACTATTAGTTTATCTAGATGCAATATTAGAAAGTGGGAAATCTAAGGGACAGAATATAAATCCAGCAGCGATTCTTTATTCCAGAATAGATGACCCAATAGCAAAATTTGATGAAGATAAAGAAGAAGAAACTATAAGAGAAGAAATACTTAAAGAGTTAAAAATGCAAGGTTTACTTATAAAAGATTCTAATATAATCAAAGAAATGGATAAGACACTAGCAAATGGAGAAAGAACAACATCTTTAGTTATACCTGCAAACTTTAACAAAGATGGTACTTTAGGTAGATATACAAAAGGTGTTACTAATGAAGAATTTGAGGTTATTAGAAAATATGTAAAGGACTTGATAAAATATTTATGCGAAGATATGTTAAGTGGAAATATAAGTATATCTCCATATAAACATAAAGATAGAAATTCTTGTATATACTGCAATTACTCAGCTATTTGCCAGTTTGATACAACATTAAAAGATAATAAATATAAAATAATAAACAAAAAGAGTAATGACGAGATAATAAACACAATGAGAGGAGGAGTTAAGTAATGAGTTCTCCTAAATGGACAAAAGAGCAACAAGCAGTTATAGATAGTAGAGATTGTAATTTATTAGTAGCAGCAGCAGCAGGTTCGGGAAAAACTGCTGTACTAGTTGAACGTATAATTCAAATGATAACTGATAAAGAAAATCCTATAGATATAGATAAGTTACTAGTAGTTACGTTTACTAATGCAGCTGCATCTGAGATGAGAGAGAGAATAGGTGATGCGATAGGTAAGGCATTAGACAAAGATCCAGAAAATAAGCATTTACAAAATCAGTTAGTGCTTTTAAATAAAGCTAGTATAACAACAATACATTCATTCTGTTTAGAAGTTATAAAGTCTAACTTCCATAAAATAAACTTAGACCCTAACTTTAGGATAGGTGACACAACAGAGTGTGCACTATTAAAGCAAGAGGCCATAGAAGAAGTATTCGAACGACTTTATATAGATAGAGATGAAGGATTTTTAAATTTAGTAGAAAGTTATGCAGAGAGAAGAGGAGATAATAATCTTCAAAATATAATACTAGGTGTATATAACTTTGCCATGGCATCACCAGATCCTAAAGAGTGGTTAGAATTTTCAGCAGAACAATTTAATATAGATGGTGAATTTGATTTCTCAACATCTATATGGGCAAAAGCTATACTAGATACAGTAAAGATAGAGATAAGTGGTATGGAAACTAGTATGAAAAAGGCCTTAGAAGAGTTAGAAGGTATTGTTGAGTTAGAAACATACACAGAAAAATTTAAAACAGATTACAGTAGTATAAAAAGAATATTAGATGCTTGCAACTTATCATGGGATGAAGCTTATAGTAGCATATCAAATATAAAATTTGAAAACTACGTAAAAGGTGTGAAAAGGCTTGGAAAAGATACCCCAAGTTATATAAAAGACATAAAAAGTAAGGCTGATGATATAAGAAAAAAAGTTAAAAAGTCAGTAGAAAGCATAAAAGATTCAACCTTTAATAGAGAAAAAGAAGACATAAATTATGAGATAAAGTACATTTATAAAGTAGCAAAATCTATATCAGATATAGTCATACAATTTGAAGATGCTTATGACAATAAAAAAAGAGAAAAGGGAATAATAGACTTTAATGATATAGAACATTTTGCGTTAAATATATTAGTTCAAAAAGATGATAAAGGTGAAAATATACCTTCAGATATAGCACTTTCCTATAGGGAAAAGTTCTATGAAATATTTATAGATGAATACCAAGATAGTAACTTTGTGCAAGAGGTACTTCTTTCAAATATAGCAAAAATTAAAACCCCAAATAGATTTATGGTTGGGGATGTAAAACAAAGTATATATAGATTTAGACAAGCAAAACCAGAAATATTCTTACAAAAGTATGCTGACTATGATACAGAAAAAGGTTCACTATATAGAAAAATAATGCTTTATAAAAACTTTAGAAGTAGGGAAGAAGTTGTAGATAGTGCAAATTATATATTTGAGAATGTAATGAGCGAAAATATAGGTGAAATAAATTATACAGAAGAAGAACGATTAAACTTAGGTGCTATATTTAAAGAAAATACTAATGAAGATGTAGTAGTAGGAGGTCCTACAGAAATACATTTAATGGAGAAAGCATCTAGAAAGGATGATTCTGAGACTAAAGAAAATGAAAGTTCAGAAGAAGAGGAAGAAATAGATAATATACAACTTGAGGCTAGAATGGTTGGAAATATAATAAAAGGCTTAATGTCACCAAATGAAGAGGGAAAAATTCAAATGGTTTATGACAAAAAGCTAGATGATTATAGGCCTGTACAGTTTAAAGATATAGTTATCTTACTAAGAGCTACATCAGCTTGGGCTCCAGTATTTGCAGATGAACTTATGAATATGGATATACCAACTTATGCAGATATAGGGGTAGGGTATTTTGACACTATAGAAATAAAAACTATAATGAGTTTACTTCAAATTATTGATAATCCTATGCAAGATATACCTCTGCTTGCAGTGCTAAAATCACCTATATGTGGATTTACACCAGAAGAACTTATAGACATAAGAGTAGAAGAACATAATAAAAGTTTTTATGAAGCTTTAGAGGAATATAGTAATCATGAAGATGAAAAGGCATTAAAGTGTATTGAATTTATAGAAAAACTAAAAGACTATAAGGAAAAATCCCTATATATGAGCACAGACGAATTTTTATGGTATCTGTACACTAACACAGGATATTATGCATACGTAGGTGCTTTACCTGGAGGATCTCAAAGACAAGCAAACTTAAAGATATTATTTGAAAGGGCAAAGCAATTTGAAGAAACAAGTTTTAAAGGTATATTTAGTTTTATAAATTTTGTAGCTAAGCTTAAAAAATCAAATACTGATATGGGAAGTGCTAAAACTCTTGGGGAAAATGCAGACGTTGTAAGAATAATGAGTATACATAAAAGTAAGGGGCTAGAGTTCCCTGTTGTAATATGTTCTGGTATGGGGAAAAACTTCAATACTCAAGATTTTAAAAATGATATATTATATCATCATGAACTAGGATACGGTCCTCAAATAGTAGATTATGAAAGAAAAATATCTTATCCAAGTATAGCTAAAGAGGCATTAAAAAGTAAAATTAATGTAGAAAATTTATCTGAGGAAATGAGGGTACTTTACGTAGCATTTACAAGACCTAAAGAAAAGCTTATAATAACAGGTTCAACGAGAAACATTGAGAAATCTTTACAAACATGGGCAAATGGAGTAGAGGGAAATAAAGCAATATCACAGTATAAGGTACTAAAAGGTAAAAGTTACTTAGATTGGATAATGCCATCAGTATTAAAGCATAAAGATTTAGAAGAATTAAGAGACTTTGCTAATATAGATATAGAATATATAGACAATCATAATTCAAAGTGGGTATCTAATATATGGTATAAAGAAGATGTCACTTTAACTCAAAATGAAGAAGAGGAAGAAAAGAGCATAAGAGAGATAATAGACAGTCTAGATGTAGAAAATCCTGATACAGAGTATTTTAGTATAATAAAAGAAAAATTAGATTTTAAATATCCCTATGAAGCATGTGTAACAAAACCTGCGAGTATATCTGTAACTGAAATCAAAAAAATACAAAATGCTCATGAAGAAGATTTTTCTCAAGAAGTATTTAGTAATCAAATAACTCTCAAAAAACCTATATTTATGCAAGAGGAAGAAGATATAGAAAAGATAACTGGCGCAGAGAGGGGTACTATAGTTCATTTAGTTATGCAGATAATAGACTTTAATAAGATATATACTATTGATGATATAAAAGAGCAAATAAGTAGGTTTATTAAAAAGGGAATAATAACTGAAAAGCAGTCTAGAGTAGTTAATCCATTTAAGATATATAAATTCTTTAAATCTCATATAGGACAAAGAATGTTAAAGTCATCATTTATTAAAAGAGAACAGGCCATATATGCTCAAATCAAACTTAAAGATGTGTATATATATGAAGATTTAGCAACTGAAGGAAATGTACAAGACTTTGATGAAGAAAGCATAATGCTAAGGGGTATAATTGATGCATACTTTGAAGAAGATGATAAGATTGTTATAGTTGACTATAAAACTGATTTTGTAAATGACGAAAATAAAAATGAAGTAATAAGTAGGTACAAAAAACAATTAGATTTATATTCTGAAGTGGTAGAAAAATTAACAGGAAAAGAAGTCAAAGAGAGGTACATATATCTATTCGGAATAGATGAAGATGTTAGTATATAAATAAAAACTTAATATAATTAAACTTTAAATATAAAAAATGAAGGTACTAAGCTAAGTATCTTCATTTTTTATATTTATAACTAGTGATAATAAAAGAATAATTAACATAGTATGAAAATAAGCGAGTGAAATTTTCATAAGGAAGTGATACTTTGAGCTTGTTAAGACCAACTTATGTACAGATAAATCTAGATAATATAAAACATAATTTGCAGGAAATAAAAAAATATACCAAAAATAGTACTAAAATAGGCGTAGTATTAAAGTCAAATGCATATGGGCATGGTTCTATAGAAATAGCTAAACTATTATGTAGAGAAGGTATTGATTACTTATGTGTAGCAACACTTAGTGAAGCTCTAGAATTTAGAAGAGAAAACATTAAATCTCCTATTTTAGTTATGGGATATATTCCAAATGAACATATAGAATTAGCAGTTGAAAATAATATAACTATAACTGTAATTAAAGAAGAACAAGGAAAAATTATAAACAACATATGTAGTAAAATAAACAAAATAGGAAAAGTTCATATAAAGTTAGATACAGGATTTAATAGATTAGGACTTAAGGTAAATCAAAATACATTTCAAGAAATATATAGTTTATTATTATTAAAGAATTTATATATTGAGGGTATTTTTTCACATCTAGCACTTAGAGATGAAAAATCAGATTATATTCAATTTAATATATTTAAAAAGACTATAAATGAATTAGAAAAAATTAAGACGATACCTATAAAGCATATTTGTGATAGTATAGGGTTTGTTTTATATAAGGATTTTCATATGGATATGGTGAGGATAGGTGCAAGTATATATGGATACAACAATAGAGACTCTTCCTTACAGCTAAAGCCTGCTATAACATTCAAGTCAAAGATAATTCAGGTTAAAGAGGTTAGAGGTGGTGAGGCTATAGGATATGATTATTCGTATGTAGCAAATAAAAATATTAAAATAGGAATTATACCTTGTGGATATGGAGATGGGATACCAAGAAGTTTATCAAATAAAGGGTATGTAGATATAAATAATAAAAGATGTAACATAATAGGTAAAATATGTATGGATCACCTTGTAATAGACATTAGTTATTTAGATAAATGTGATTACGATGCAGATGTAGTATTTTATGGAGAAAATGGCCCTACACTTTTAGAAATAGCAAATTTGATAGATACAAATAGAAATGAATTATTAAGCTTAATATCTAGAAGGGTAGATAGAGTATATATTGAGAATGGAGAAATTAAAAAAATTTTAAACTATATATACTAAGGGGGAAAATTATGCTATTTCCAGAAAAACTAAAAAAAGGAGATACAATTGGAGTTATAGCACCAGCAAGTCCATCTAAATCTAAAACAAAAAAATTACTAACTTATGAATTAGAAAAAATAGAGCAAGAATTAAATAAATTAGGGTATAAAGTCAAATTTGGAAAGACTTGTTATCTAAGATATAAGGGGTATTTAGCAGGTGAAGATGAGTTTAGAGTAAAGGACATAGAAAATATGTTTTTAGATAAAGACGTAAATGGTATACTTTGTCTAAGAGGCGGATATGGAACACTTAGAATAATTGATAAAATAAACTACAACATTATAAAAGAGAATCCTAAGGTATTTATAGGGTATTCTGATATAACAGCACTTCATATAGCCTTTAATCAAATAGCGAACTTAGTTACCTACCATGGAATTATGGGATTAAATTTTTTACACTATGATAAATATACTTTTGATTCCTTCTCAAATATATTATCAATGGAAGATGAAATTATTATAAAAAACCCAGAAGACGAAGAATTACATACTTTAGTACAAGGAAAAGCTAATGGGATTACAGTAGGAGGAAATCTAGCTGTAATAATTAGCACCCTTGGAACAAGATATGAAATTGATACAAAAAATAAAATTTTATTTATTGAAGAAATAGGAGAAAATATATATAAGATAGATAGAATGCTTACACAATTAGAACTTAGCAATAAGTTAAATGACTGTTGTGGGATAATATTTGGAGACTTTAAAAAGTGTAGAAAAGATAATGAAGATGATTATGATTTATATGAATTATTATTTGAAAAGATTAAAAAATATAATAAACCATGCTTATGTAATCTAAAGGTAGGTCATTGTACATCATCAAATAGTATTTTACTAGGGGGAAATTGCTACTTAGATGCTACCAATAAATCTATAAAATTTGTAAAATAATAATATCTATTAATAAAAATAACATAAAAGGAAGATGTTTAGACATCTTCCTTTTATGTTATAATCAAACTATTAAAATATATAAATAAATCATATTATTTAGGAGGATAAAATGAGATTTATTCATACATCAGATTGGCATCTAGGAAAAAGCTTAGAAGGTCACTCAAGATTGGAAGAACAAACCAAATTCTGTGAAGAATTTATACAGATAGTGGATGATAATAATATAGATATGGTTATAATAGCAGGAGATATATATGACACATCAAATCCACCTGCACAAGCTGAAAAATTATTCTATAAAACAATATCAAGATTATCAGACAATGGAAAAAGATGTGTATTAATAATAAGCGGTAATCATGATAATCCAGAAAGACTACAAGCATCAAGCCCTCTTGCGCATGAGCAGGGGATAATAATACTTGGAAACCCTCTAAGTAAAACAGAAGTATCAAAGTATAAAAACTTTGAGATATTAGAAGCGAAAGAGGGATGTATAAAACTTAATATAAATAATGAGAGGGTTGTTGTTATAACACTACCATATCCAAGTGAAAAGAGGCTTAATGAAGTAATACTTCAAAATGATGAAGATAAAGAAAGGCAAATAACATATTCTCAAAGAGTTGGTGAGTTATTTAAAGAATTAGAAGAAAATTTTGAAGATGATTCAATAAATTTAGCTGTATCTCACCTTTTTGTTGTTGGTGGAGAAGAAACAGAATCTGAAAGACCAATACAACTTGGAGGAAGCTTATTAGTAGAGAAAAAAGACTTACCTCAAAAGGCTGATTATATAGCTTTAGGACATTTACATAAAATGCAAAAATCTTCACAAAGGTTAAATGCATACTACTCAGGATCTCCTATACAATATAGCAAAGATGAAAGATCATATACTAAAGGATGCTATATAGTTGATATAAATAAATATAAAGAAATAACAGTAGAAAAAAAATACTTTAAAAACTATAAACCTATAGAGGTATTTAAATGCAATGGAATAGAAGATGCATTAGAAGTATGCGAAAAAAATAAAGACAGAGATATATGGTCTTATTTTGAAATAAAAACAGATGAAGTTATATCACAGTCTAACATAAAAAAAATGAAAGATACATTAAAAGATATAATAGAAATAAAACCAATAATAGCATCAAAAGAATATAATGAAGAAATAGACGTAAAAGAAAAATCTATGGGAGAATTATTCAAGGAATTCTATGAATTTAGTAGAGGAGTAGAACCTAAAGGAGAGCTTATGGATTTATTCTTAGATATAATAAATGAAGAAGGTGAAGCTAAAGATGAGGCCTATTAGATTAGAGTTAAGTGGTTTAAATAGTTATATAGATAAATCAGTTGTAGATTTTGAAAAACTAACTGATAGAGGTTTATTTGGTATTTTTGGTAAAACTGGAAGTGGTAAGTCAACTATATTAGATGCAATGACAATAGCTATGTAAGATCGGAAGAGCGTCGTGTAGGG
>ERZ1463036.169-NODE-169-length-15015-cov-107.989706_pt1 | contig 15015 bp, 14 predicted proteins | sample MGYA00564485_ERZ1463036 | MGnify/ENA primary metagenome ERZ1463036 (study PRJEB39244, sample SAMEA3635127) | Helicobacter pylori | study: EMG produced TPA metagenomics assembly of PRJEB11511 data set (Assembly of a 5300-year-old Helicobacter pylori... | reverse complement strand
TAATTATATTTAATAAAGGAGATATTATGTTAGGACTATATATACATGTGCCATTTTGTGCACAAAAATGTTATTATTGTGATTTTAATTCATACAAAATTAAAAGTAATGAAAAAGAAGATTATTTAATAAATATAGAAAAAGAGATGAAATTTTATAAAGAGGAATTTAAGGACAAGTACTTTGATACTGTATTTTTTGGAGGGGGAACTCCAAGTATATTAAAAATTGATGAATTAAGAAAACTTGTTAATTATATGTTTGAGAATTTTAATATAAAAAAGGATGCAGAAATAACTATTGAATGCAACCCAGGAACTATAAATAAAGAAAAACTAAAAGCTATTAAAGAAATGGGGATAAATAGATTAAGTATAGGTCTTCAAACTACTCAAAATTATCATCTAAAATCTATAGGAAGAATACATACATATGAAGAATTTGAGAAAAACTATTATGATGCTATAGATGTAGGATTAACTAATATAAATGTAGATTTAATGTATGCTCTTCCAAATCAAAAAGAAGAAGAATGGAAAGAAACATTAGGTAAAATTATAAAGCTAAATCCATCACATATATCAGCGTACTCTCTTATATTAGAAGAAGGAACTAAACTTTATGATATGTATGAAAATAATGAATTTAACCTTTTAGACGAAGATACAGATATAGATATGTATGAATATACTATAAATACATTAAAAAAGTATGGATACGGTCAATATGAAATATCTAATTATGCAAAAAAAGGAAAAGAATGTAAGCACAATGTAATATATTGGAAATGTGACAACTATTTAGGGTTAGGACCTGGGGCTTCAGGGTATATAAATGACATAAGATACTCTAATATAGAAGATTTAAATGAATATAATAATAAAATTAATCAAAATATAAAACCTATAAGTGAAGAAAATAAATTAAGTGAGAAAGATAAAATAGAAGAATTTATTTTCATGGGACTTAGAATGAATGAAGGTATAAATCTAGAAGTATTTAAGGAAAGATTTAAAGTTGATTTTTATGAATTATATAAAGATGTTTTAGACAAATTATTAGAGCGTGAACTTATAAAATTAGACAAATTTAATTTGTCTTTGACTCAAAAAGGAAGAGAAATTTCAAATAGTGTATTTATAGAATTTATAAATTAATTAAAAACTGTTGACAAAGAAAATTTAAAGTGTTATAAAATATATATAATCTTTTAGCACTCCAACTAAATGAGTGCTAACAAAAGAGGAGGCTTAGGATTATGGTGGAACTAAATGAAAGAAAACTAAATATCCTTAAAGCTATAGTTAAAGATTATATAGAAACTGCAGAAGCTGTAGGATCTAGAACTCTTTCTAAAAAGTATGAGTTAGGAATAAGCGCAGCCACTATAAGAAATGAAATGGCTGACTTAGAAGAATTAGGATATTTAATTCAACCTCATACCTCCTCAGGGAGAATTCCTTCAGAAAAAGGATATAAGCTTTATGTTGATTCTCTTATGAAAGAACATGAATTAGATAATGTTGAAAAAAAATTAATAAAAGAATCAATAAATAAAAATATAAACTATATGAATGATTTAATACATGAAACATCTAAGTTGATATCAAAGTTAACTAATTATACAACTATAGCTGTTACTAAAAATGTATCAAGTTTACAAAATATAAAACATATACAGTTAGTTGGATTAGATGGTAAAAGTATAGTTTTAATAGTAGTTACTGAAAAAGGCGAAATTAAAAATACAAATCTTTCAACTAATGTGCCTATTGATCAAGCTAAGCTTAATTTAATTTCTGATAATCTTACTAGAAAGCTTTCAGGTAAAAATATAACTGAGATAGACGACGAGTTTTTAAACTACATAAAATACGAGATTACAGAAAACTCTTTAGTTATAGATAAGCTTATAGATTCATTAAACTTTGGTTTTGAAGAAAATGATACATCAATTTCCTTAAGTGGAGCAACTAATATATTTAATTTTCCAGAGTTTAGTGATGTAGTTAGAGCAAAAACATTTTTAACTATGCTAGAAGAAAAAGAAAATATATCTAGCATGCTAAAATCAAGAGGAATTCAAAAAGAAAATCTAAATATAATTATCGGAAGCGATAATGAATGTAAGGTAGCTCAAGATTGTAGTATTATAACTGCAACTTACAATATAGATAAAAATGTAGTAGGAAAGATTAGTTTGATTGGTCCAACTAGAATGGATTATGCAAAAGTATATTCGATACTTAATTATATGGGACTACTACTAAACAAAAAATAGTTAGGGGTGTAAGTTTTGGAAAAAGATATGCAAGAAGAATTACAAGAAGAAGTAAAGGAAAATGATTCAGAGGAAGTTGAAGAAACTATTGAAGAAGCAATAGAAGAAGCTACAGAAGCTAAAGACACTTCGGAAGCTGATGAAAAAGACAAAAAGGTAGAAGAATTAACTGATACTCTTCAAAGACTTCAAGCTGAATATGCTAACTATAGAAGAAGAACTCAACAAGAGAAAGAAACTATGGGCATATTTGCTAATGAAAAAATCTTAAATGAGTTAATACCAGTTATGGATAATATGGAAAGAGCTATGGATGCTTGTACTGATAAAGAAGATAGCATGTATAAGGGAATTGACATGGTTCAAAAACAATTAAAAGCTACATTTGAAAAATTCGGACTAGAAGAAATAGAAGCTGAAGGTCAAGAATTTGATCCAAACCTACACTTAGCAGTTATGCAAGAACCCGTAGAAGGCACTGAAGCTAATAAAGTGGTTATGGTTTTACAAAAAGGGTATAAATTAAATACAAAAGTACTAAGACCTGCAATGGTTAAAGTATCTTGCTAATAAATAAACAATTAAGATTGAATTAATATCAATATTATATAGAAGAATTCAAGGAGGATATTAAAATGGGAAAAATAATAGGAATTGACTTAGGAACAACAAACTCTTGTGTTGCAGTTTTAGAAGGTGGAGAACCTCAAATAATACCAAACTCAGAAGGAATGAGAACTACTCCGTCAGTAGTTGCATTCACTAAAGATGGTGAAAGAATAGTAGGAGAACCTGCAAAAAGACAAGCAGTTACTAATGCTGATAGAACAATAATATCAATAAAAACTCACATGGGAACTGATTACAAAGTTAATATAGATGGAAAAGATTATAGTCCACAAGAAATATCAGCTATAACATTACAAAAATTAAAAGCTGATGCTGAAAGTTACTTAGGGCAACCTGTAACTGAAGCTGTTATAACAGTTCCAGCATACTTTACAGATGCTCAAAGACAAGCAACTAAAGATGCAGGTAGAATAGCAGGACTTGATGTTAAGAGAATAATAAACGAGCCAACTGCTGCTGCACTTGCTTACGGTATGGATAAATTAGATCAAGAAAAGAAAATATTAGTATTTGACTTAGGTGGAGGTACATTTGACGTATCTGTTCTAGAAATCGGAGATGGAACATTCGAAGTTTTAGCTACTGCTGGTAACAACAGATTAGGTGGAGATGACTTTGACCAAGTTATAATAGATTACTTAGCTGAAGAATTCAAAAAATCTGAAGGTGTAGATTTAAGAAACGACAAAATGGCTCTTCAAAGATTAAAAGAAGCTGCTGAGAAAGCTAAAAAAGAGTTATCTTCAACAATGAGTACTAACATAAACTTACCGTTTATAACTGCTACTGCTGAAGGACCAAAACACCTTAACATAGATTTATCAAGAGCTAAATTTGATGAATTAACTGCTCACTTAGTAGAAAAAACTATGGAACCAACTAGAAGAGCATTACAAGATGCTGGACTTTCAACTTCTGATATAGATGATGTATTATTAGTTGGTGGTTCTACAAGAATACCAGCTGTTCAAGAAGCTGTTAAGAAATTCATAGGAAAAGAACCTCATAAAGGTATAAACCCAGATGAATGTGTTGCTGCAGGTGCTGCTATACAAGGTGGAGTTTTAGCTGGAGATGTTAAAGACTTATTACTTCTTGATGTTACTCCATTATCATTAGGTATCGAAACTATGGGTAATGTAATGACTAAGATAATAGAAAGAAATACTACTATACCAACTAAGAAATCACAAGTATTCTCAACTGCTGCAGATAACCAAACTGCTGTTGATATACATGTACTTCAAGGTGAAAGAAGTATGTCTTATGACAACACTACTTTAGGTAGATTCCAATTAACTGATATACCACCAGCTCCAAGAGGAATACCTCAAATAGAAGTTACATTTGATATAGATGCTAACGGTATAGTTCACGTTACTGCTAAAGATTTAGGAACTGGAAAAGAACAAAAAGTTACTATAACTTCAGGAACTAACTTAAGTGAAGAAGAAATACAACAAAAAGTTAAAGAAGCTGAAATGAACGCTGAAGCTGACAAACAAAAGAAAGAAAAAATAGAAGCTGTAAACCAAACTGAAGCTACTATATATCAAATGGAAAAAACTTTAAATGAAGCTGGAGATAAAGTAGATGCTGCTGCTAAATCTGAAGTTGAAGCTGAAATAGCTAAATTAAAAGAATTAAAAGCTAAAGAAGATGTTACAGCTGAAGAATTAAACAAAGCTTTAGAAGAATTAAACAACAAATTCCACAAAATAGCTGAGCAAATGTATCAACAAGCTCAACAAGAGCAAGCTCAAGGTGGAGCTCAAGAAGAAACTAAACAAGATGACAATGTAGTAGATGCTGATTTTAGAGAAGTAGATGATCAAAAATAGTATTTAAAAAACAGAGTTACTTGTATATAATAAATATATAAAATTAATAATAGCTTGTAGACGTCTACAAGCTATTATTCTGTAATTAAAGGTGGTGGCAAGAGTGGCTAAAAGAGACTATTATGAGGTGTTAGGCGTTGATAAAGGCGCTGATGCACAGGCATTAAAAAAAGCATACAGAAAACTTGCGATGAAGTATCATCCAGATAGAAACCCGGATGATAAAGAAGCAGAAGCAAAGTTTAAAGAAATAAATGAAGCATATGAAGTATTATCAGATGAAACAAAGAGAGCTAACTATGACCAATTTGGACACGAAGGTGTAAACGGCGGATTTGGTGGACAAGGAGGATTTGGAGGCTTCGGCGGAGGAGCTGGAGGATTTGAAGATATATTTGGCGATATATTCGGTGACATGTTTGGTGGAGGCTTCGGTGGAGGAAGACCTAGAAGAAAAGGTCCTGAGCGCGGAGCTGATATAAAACAATCTGTTACTATAACATTTGAAGAAGCTGCATTTGGAGTTAAGAAATCTGTAAAAATAAACAGAACAGAAGAATGTAGTGAATGTCACGGAAGTGGATCTAAAAATGGAGCTGGCAAAAAAACTTGTCCTACATGTAATGGTACTGGAGAAGTTAGAACTGCTCAAAGAACTCCATTTGGTAATATAATGAGTACAAGAACATGTTCTACATGTAACGGAGAAGGAGAAATTTTAGAATCTCCATGTCCTAAGTGTTCAGGTTCTGGTAAAGTTAGAAAAACTAAAACTATAGAAGTAGATATACCAGCAGGTATAGATGATGGACAAATAATAAAATTAAGTGGTCAAGGTGACTTAGGTTCTAAAGGTGGACCAAGAGGAGACTTATACATTGTAGTTAATGTAAAATCACATCAATTATTTACTAGAGATGGATACGATGTTTACTTTGAATTACCTATAACATTTGTTCAAGCTGCACTTGGAGATGAAATAGAAGTACCTACATTAGACGGTAAGGTAATGTATACTGTACCATCAGGAACTCAAACAGGAACTGTATTTAGATTAAGAGAAAAAGGTATACCAAAAATGAGAGGAAACTCTAGAGGAGACCAATATGTTAAAGTAGTAGTTGAAGTTCCTAAGAAATTAAATGAAAAGCAAAAAGATATATTAAAACAATTTGCTGAGTCTTGTGGTGATGAAGTTCACGAAAAAAAGAAAACTTTTGGGCAAAAAATAGAAGATTTTTTTAAAGGAAAATAAATAGATTAAAGCTCCTAGATTATCTAGGAGTTTTTATTTTTATCTGAAAACCTTAGTTATATAGCCATTTTTAATCTATAAGAGATGCTAAATAATAAAATTTTAACAAAATGAATTTTATGAAAATTGTAATTAAATAGAAAATATAGAAAAAAACTATAATAATATGCTTAAATATTACAAAAAACTATAATTAATAAAATTTATTGACGACGATAAAAAATTTAAATACAATGTATTTCGTGGCCACAAGAAAATTAAAACATCTAGGAAAGGGTTTTAGAATGAGGGAATTTTTAAAAACGTATAAGTCTTCATTTATTTTACTAGGCTGCACCATATTGGGTGCTATAATTGGACTGGTATTAGGACCAAAGGCAACAGTTCTTAAACCATTTGGAGATTTATTCATCAATTTAATTATGATGATCGTAGTACCACTTGTATTCTTTAGTGTTGCATCTGGGGTTGCAAACGTAAATAGTATGAATAGATTTGGTAAGATCATGAAAAATGTAATAATAGTATTTACATTAACTACGCTAGTTATGGCGGTAGTAGGAATTGTAGGATCAATAATCTTTGATCCAGCAAAAGGAATTGATATAAGTTCAGTAAAGGAAATGATGGTAGCACCAGATCAGGAGAAGCTAGCATCAAAAGGAAGTTTGTTAAATCAGGTTGTAAATTCAATTACAGTTTCTGATTTTAGTGAATTATTCTCAAGTAGCAATTTACTTCAACTTGTAATATTTGCAGTATTAGTAGGGACTTCAGTTTCAGTTTTAGGGGAAAAAGCAGATAGTATAAGAAAAATACTAAATGAAGGAACTAATGTAGTTTTAAATATAGTTAATATAATAATGAAACTAGGACCTATAGGATTAGGATGCTATACGGCATCTATTATAGGTGAGCTAGGACAAGAAATAATTACAGGATATATAAGAGTATTTATTACTTATTCTTTGATAGCGGTATTATACTTTGTTATATGCTATACATTATATGCATATTTATCAGGGGGTAAAAAAGGAATTAAGAGTTTTTATAAAAATTCAATAAGTCCAATAGCAACGGCACTTGCAACATCTTCAAGTTCTGCTTGTATACCATCTAACTTAGAAGCAAGTAAAAAAATAGGGGTTCCAGATGATATAGCTGAAACAGTTATACCTCTTGGGATTAATATACATAAAGATGGATCTGTATTAGCAGTTATAGTTAAGGTTGCATTCTTAACCGGAATAATGGGTGGAAATATGGGTAACCCAGAAACACTATTAAGTTTATTAGTGACAGTTCTTGTAGTTGGAGTATTTATGGCTCCAGTAGCAGGCGGCTGACTTATAGGTGAGATGCTCGTGGTAAGCATTTTCGGATTCCCTGTTGAAGCGATACCTTTATTAACAGTAATAACTACAATAACTGATATACCAAATACAGTACTTAATACTACAGGAAATACAGTAAGTTCTATGTTAGTAGCAAGATTAGTAGAAGGTAAAAATTGGTTAAAAGATGAAGTTCAAGGTTTAAAAAAGGTTGGATAACAGGAAAAAATGTAGTAATCTTAGGTTAAGATTACTACATTTTTGTTTTATTAAGAACAACTTTAATATCTTAGACATAATATATACTACTATAAAATATTATAAGGTGGGAAGTATTATGAGTAATTTAAACTTCATTATAGATGATAAACATATTACTAATGAAGAAGAGCTACATAAATTTATACTAGAAAAAATAGATTTATGTGATGAAGAATTCGTAGAAGATGACAACTGTAGAGGCAAGAAACATAAGCATAAACATAAAAAGAAACAATCTGATTGTAAGCCACCAGGACCTAAGCATGTTCATTTGAAGTTTATGTTTCCATATAAAATAGATGTAGCTTGTGGATGTAAACAAATTATACTTGGAGTTTTGATAGATTGTGATGGAAAACCTATCAAAAACCCTATTGTTGAATTTGAATTATCGGATCATAGATTAGGTAATATTGGATTTAGCCCTGCTATTAGTTTTGGAGATGGATGTTTTTGTACCACTTTTGTAGGGGAAAGACCTGGATGCGGATTTATAAAAATGTGTTGTGTAGGTACAGATTTAGATAAAGTTATGCATGTAGAAGTTAGAGATAATAATTATTATTAAAAAGTGCTGACTAAAGTTAGCACTTCTTTTTATTTAAAAAGATACCTATGTTATAATATAAAAATAGATTAAAAAAATAACATATTATAAAAAATGAATAGAGTATTATAATAGGTAGAGGTGAACGCATGAGACAGTATAAAAATTTAATATTCGATTTAGATGATACTTTATTAGACTTTCAAGATAATGAAAGAAATTCTTTAGAATTTATCTTTAAAAAATACAATATTCCATTTGATGAAAAATCAATTAATCAATATAAAAGTATTAATAGGAAATTTTGGAGTCAAATAGAACAAGGTTGTATAAAAAAGGAAGAAGCTTTAACTAAAAGATTTGAAGAATTCTTCGCCTTATATGGATATAATGTTGAAGGTGAAATAATAGAAAATGAATATCAAAATTGTTTAACTAAAGGTCATAAAACAATTCCAAAAGCCATGGAAACTTTAATAGAGCTAAGAAATAGAGGGTATAAAATATTTGCAGGGACTAATGGAATAGGACAAACACAAAAACAAAGACTTAAAGATTCAAAATTAATCAATTTATTTGATGATGTATTCATTTCTGAAGAAATGGGAGTTGAAAAACCTAATTCAAAGTTCTTTGAGATGATTTTTAATAAGTATGATTTTATGAAAAAAGATGAGACATTGATGATAGGTGATAGTTTAGCTTCTGACATTAAGGGAGCTAATAATTTTGGAATTGATTGTGTATGGTTTAATATTTTAAATAAAGAGTGTAAAGATATAAAAGCAACTTATGAAATACATGATTTATCTGAATTACTATTAATGTTAAATAGAGAAGCTAATGCAGCTGTTTAATATATATATTTAAAATTAAGTAAAGTATTAAAAGGGGCATAAGCTCCTTTTTTTATTTAATAAATAATAAATTGTATTATTGTCTTAAAATAGTATAATATGTATAAGTATAAAATAATTTTAAAATATAGATAATGTGGGAGGGATTGTATGATAATAGGAATTCTTGGACCACTAGACTCAGTTGTAAGAATAGAAAAATATTTAAAAGAAATAGATAGTAGTTTAGAAACGAGATTATATACAAAAGAGAAGATAATAGAATCCGTAGATTTAATAGAAAAGTGTGAGTATGAGTGTGATGGAATTATATTAACAGGATGTGGAGTTTATGAAGAAATAATAAAAAATTATGAAATAAAAAAACCTCATTCATTTGTTCAAAGAAGTGATACAAGTATTCTTAAGGCATTTTGGGATATACGTAATTTAAATATGGAAATAGATAAGTTTAGTATAGATGTAGTTGAAGATGAAATGGTAGAAAATATAATAGATGAATTTGAGATAAAGAATACTGAAATGTTTTGTTTGCCGTTTTCAACAAATATAAATGAAGATAATTATTTAGATTGGCATATTAATTTATATAAAAGTGGCAAAATCAATATAATGATTACAGGATTTATGAATATATATAATCAAATTAAAGAAAAAGGTTATCCAATTGTATTGCTTAGACCAACAAGGTCACTAGTTAAAGCGTCATATGATGAAGTTATGAGTAAACATGCTATTAGTAAAGCTGAGTCTTCTCAAATAGCAGTAGAAATATTTAATTTTGGAAATTATAGTAATAATATAGAAAATTATTATTCAAATATGATAAAGAAAACAGATATAGATAAATATATAATCTCTTATGTTAGAAGTATAAATGGAGCAGTATTTCCATTTGGGCGTAATGAGTATATTATATTTAGTAATAAAGGATCTGTAAATAAAAATAGTAACTATGAGAAATTGTTAAAATTACAAAAGGAAATTAAAGCGTTAGGATTTGATTTAAATGTAGGAATTGGATTTGGAGCTACTGCTTTTAAAGCAGAAATAAATGCGACAAAAGCATTAGAAAGAGGAATAGATTCAAAAGAATTTTACATATACTCAATTGATGAAGATGAAAATCTTACAGGACCATTAGGAATGGATAATGAAATTAGCTATTGTATTATACCTAATGATAAAAGCATTTTAGAAATATCAAATCAAACTGGCTTAAGTTGTGAAACTATTTCTAAAATTATTGGTATAAGTGAAGTTAGGGGAAGTAGAATTTACGACTCAAAAGAATTAGCAGGATACTTAGATATAAGTGATAGAAGTGCAAGAAGAATTTTACAAAAAATAACTTCAGCAAAATTAGGAAAGGTATATGCCAAAGAAAGTAGTAAAGGTGCAGGTAGACCTAAAAATTTAATAGAAATATTGTTTTAAATAAAAATGCCTAAAAGTAAATTTTAGGTATTTTTTATTTTCTAATTTAAATATTAATAACATAGTTTGATATATTAAAAGTAAATGAAATTTCTAAATAATTAAAAAATATAGGAAAAAGTTTTTTTATTTATATTGACAATATTCTACAAATATTATATTATCCAATTAAGGACATATTATGGACTTGTCAAAAAATAAAAAATGACAAGAAAACGTTTTTAAAACAAAGGAGGAATTATGATGGATAATTTAAGAAGTGTATTTGAAGCAGATTATTTAAAAATGGCAAATCATCCTTTTATGTGGATAGCTGCAGGGTTAGCTGTAATGGTTGTTGTGATTCAATCCATAGTATTTTTTAGAAAATCAGTAGTAGCTGCAAAAGAAATGGGAATAAAAGATACTCAAGTTAAAGCAGCTATAAAAAGTAGTGCAATATCATCAATAGGACCATCGATAGTTATATTAGTTGGTATGATATCTTTATTAGTTTCAATGGGTGGACCTATGTCTTGGATGAGACTTTCATTTATAGGTTCGGTTAACTATGAACTTATGGCAGCGGGATTTGGAGCAGAAGCTATGGGTGCAAAGCTTGGAGCTGGAATGGACCCAATGGTATTTGCTTGTGCTATATGGGTAATGGTTTTAGGTTCTTTAGGTTGGTTAATATTCACTTTATTATTCACTGATAAAATGGACAAAGTTAATCATTTATTATCAAGTGGTAATGAAAAATTAGTTCCAATAATATCAGCTTGTGCAATGCTTGGAGCATTTGCTTACTTAGCATCAGGAAACTTCATAACAGGAGAAGGTTCAGTAACTTTCACATCACCAGCAGCAGTTGCTACAATAATTGGTTGTGTTGTTATGATGGGATTATCTAAGATTGCAAAAGATAAAAACATACAATGGATAAAAGAGTGGGCTTTATCAATATCAATGTTTTCTGGAATGATAATAGGAACAGTATTAATAAACGTAATATAAGGAGGACAAATATATGAGCAATAACAATTATTATTCAAAAAAATACATACCAAGTATAACTAAATGGGGTAAAGGTACTTTATTATTAGGAATTATATTATGTTTTGCACCAGTATTAGTTGTGTCAGGAATATTTGGATATATGCCTCCAATAGCAGCTATAATAGCTGGGACAATATCACAAATAAGTGTTAGTGGAGCTTTTTATGTGGTTGAGCCTATAGCATACTTCCCGATACTTGGAATACCAGGTACATATATGACATTTATATCAGGAAATACTTCAAACATGAGAGTTCCATGTGCAATGGTAGCTCAAGAAGCAGCAGATGTTGAACCAGGAACGGAAAAAGGTTCAGTAATATCTACAATAGGTATAGCGGTTTCTATAATAGTAAATATAGTTATATTATCAATTGGGGTTGTATTTGGACAAGCAATATTATCAGTATTACCTCCACAAGTAACAGCAGCATTTGATTTAATATTACCGGCACTATTCGGAGCAGTGTTTGGACAGTTTGCTATAATGAAGCCTAAGTTTGCAGCAGTTGCAGCATTAATAGCAGTACCTATGAACTTCTTATTAAAAAATGGGGTATTTGATTTTATGCCAGGAAGTGGAAGTCCATCATATTTAGTTATATTAACTGCAGTATTTGGAACTATATTAATCGGTAAGAAAATAAACGAAAAAGAAGAAATTAAAGAAAGCCAAAAGGCAGCATAGGTAAGCAAGGGGTGTCTGAGGCATCCCTCTTATTATAGGGTAGGAAAATTAAAAATATAAGGGGAGATTATTATGTTATCTAGAGAAAGATTAGTAAACAATTTTATAGATATGGTAAAGGTAGATAGTCCCTCTAACCAAGAAGTAGAAATGGCTAAATGGTTAGTAAATTACTTAACTGAAAGAGGTATAGAGGTTAAGATGGATGATGCGGGAGATAAATTTGGTGGTAATTCAGGAAATGTAATAGCTTATATAAAAGGACAAGATAGTGAAAATCCAATATGCTTTGCAGCACATATGGATCAAGTAGCACCATGCCTTGGAGTAAATCCAGTTATCAGGGAGAATATAATAGAAACGGATAAAACAACAACACTAGGAGCAGATGACAAAGCAGGAATAGCTGCTATATTAGAAGCATTAGAATGTATAATGGAAGATAAAATACCTCATAGGGATATATACTTATTATTTACTGTATGTGAAGAAGCAGGAATGTTAGGTGCTAAAAATTTTAATCCTGAAAATCTTCCTTGTAAAGATGTAGTAATTTTAGATGCTGGTGGAGCTACTGGAGTAATAGCTTATAAAGCACCAGCACAAGAAAATATAAAAGTAACTTTTTATGGTAAAAAAGCACATGCTGGTATAGAGCCAGAAAAAGGGATAAATGCAATAGTAGCAGCTTCTAATGCAATAAGTAATATGCACATAGGAAGAATAGATGAAATGACTACTTCTAATATAGGCAGAATAGAAGGTGGAGGAGCTACTAATATAGTAACGGATAAAGTTAGTTTCACTGCTGAAATAAGAAGTCATATAACAAAAAGATTAGAAGAAGAAATAAATCATATGAAAATTTGTTGTGAAGAAGCAGCGAAAAATATGAATACAACTTGTGATTTTGAGCATACAAATGCATATCCAAGTTTTGAATTAAGTTTAGAAAGTAAAGTATTTAAATTAGTTGAGGAAGCTACTAAAAAGGTTGGAATAGAGCCAAAGCCTATGGTAATAGGTGGAGGAAGTGATGCTAATATAATGGCTAACTTAGGATATCAAAGTGCGATAATAAGTTTAGGAATGTATGATGTACATACAGTAAACGAGTATGTAAATATAGATGAATTATATGATGCTACTAAAATAGTTTATAACATAATGGCTTTATAAAGTAAGGTGGATAAAATGGATATAAAAGAACTTAAAAGATTGGTTTTGGAAGAAATAGATAAAAACAAAGATAGAATAATTGAGGCTGGAAGAAGTATATACGAAACTCCAGAGCTTGGGTACAAAGAAGTAAAATCTACTAAAACTGCTTCAGATTTTTTAAAAAGTTTAGGTGTTGAGGTAGTTGAAAATATAGCAGTTACAGGATGTATGACATCTTTAAATAAGGATAAAGATGGACCGAAAATAGCAGTAATGGGAGAGCTAGACTCGGTAGTTTGTCCAGATCATAAAGATGCAAATGAAATAGGTAATATTCATTGTTGCGGACATAATATACAAGTAGCTGGTATGCTAGGATGTGCATTAGGAATTATAAATTCAGGAGTGCTAAAGCATTTAGATGGTAAGATAGATTTTATGGCAGTTCCATCTGAAGAATGTATAGACTTAGAGTTTAGAAAAAGCTTACAAGATAAAAATGAGATAAAGTATGTTGGTGGTAAACAAGAATTATTATACAGAGGAACATTAGATGATGTGGATATGGCAATGATGTTTCATGCATTAAACTTTGAAGAAAATAAAAACTGTGTAATAAAATCTTATACTAATGGATTTATAAGTAAGCATGCAACCTTCATAGGAAGAGCATCTCATGCAGGTATAGCACCTCATGAAGGTATAAATGCTTTAAATATGGCAAGTTTAGCTGCTAACAATATAAATGCTCAAAGAGAAACTTTTAAAGATGAAGATAGAGTTAGAGTAAGTACAGTAATAAATCATGGTGGAGATATAGTTAATGTTGTTCCATCAAAGGTTACAATTGAAGCTATGGTAAGAGCGGCAAATGTAGAATCTATGATGGATGCAAATGAAAAAGTAAATAGATCACTTCATGCAGCAGCAATGGCTTTAGGTGGAGAGGTTATAATAGAGGACACTATTGGATATCTTCCACTAGATTCTGATAATAGTATGGACTTGGTATTTAAGAAAAATTACATGGAATTAGTTGGTGGAAGTGATGAATCTATAATAGATGTTATAAAGTCATCTGGGTCAACTGATTTTGGAGATATATCTCAAATAATACCATGTATTCATCCTTGGATAGGAGGGGTAAGTGGAAGCTTACATACTAAAGATTATTATATAAGTGATGAAGAATTAGCTTATATAATACCAGCAAAAGCTATGGCCATGACTTTAATAGACTTATTAGTAGATGATGCTAAAATCGCACAAGATATTATAAAAAACTTTAAGCCTAAATTTACTAAAGAAAGCTACTTAGATTTTATGAATAAAAATACAAATACATATAAATACGATTATAAAAATTAATAAAAAGCAGTTTAGGAATTTTCCTAAACTGCTTTTTTATTTTAATTTCCTTACTCACTAATTAATAATTAAATGCATAGTATACGTAAAAATGCTTTTTTAGGAGGGAATATGATAAACGATCAAAGATATGTGATTTTATCACTTGAATTACATTTATTTTTTTCTAGAATAATGAAAGAACACTCTATATTTTTAGAAGCTGGATTTACACCTAAAGATTAAAAACTTGCTAATGAAGCTGATCATTATAAAAGAGAATTTGAAAAATTATTATCATATGCAGTAAGTGCTAGTAATGGAGTAATTAGATCAAA
>ERZ1463036.168-NODE-168-length-15049-cov-129.209617_pt1 | contig 15049 bp, 15 predicted proteins | sample MGYA00564485_ERZ1463036 | MGnify/ENA primary metagenome ERZ1463036 (study PRJEB39244, sample SAMEA3635127) | Helicobacter pylori | study: EMG produced TPA metagenomics assembly of PRJEB11511 data set (Assembly of a 5300-year-old Helicobacter pylori... | reverse complement strand
AAATCAAATACATAACTATCCTTAATTCGTTCATACTTTTTATCTTTTATATTTATATCTTTATAAATTATAATGTTTAGTACATTTTTATCTTCAAAGGCTATATGATAATTTATATTTATTACTAAATCTTTGTTATTTGAAGAAATATCTTTTTGTTGTTTCTTTGCGTTTATAAATTGACTTATATTTTTTCTTATATATGTATTTATATATCTTTCTACATCTTTATTTTCATAATTTACTATAGGCATTTTTACTACAAATTTAATTCCATCATACTCTATAACTGATTTATCTTCTATTACTTTTAAAGGTTTAAAACCTTGTATTATAGATGATGTTAAATTATTAAAATTAATTTCTCCTTCAGTGTTTACATTTATATAAAAAATAGATACTACTATTGTAATAAGTGCTGTTAAGAATATAAATCTTTTTCTATAAATCATAATATATATTCCTCCTAATCTGTAATATATATTATTTTCTGATTATATCCTAAAAATATTATATTAATATTTTGGAAATATCTTTTAAAAAATAAAAAAAGCCTTGAAGAATATTCTTCAAGGACTTTTACTTATTTTTTTAATATTTTATTTATTTGGTTTTTATATGCATCTGCTTTAGCTCCATATATAACTTGGATACCATTGCCGACTTCCATAACACCAACAGCACCTAATGATTTAAACTTATCTTTTTCTACCTTAGATTTATCTTTAACTTCTACTCTTAATCTAGTTATACAAGCATCTACTGAAACTATATTTTCTTTCCCACCTAATGCTTCTAATACATATGGTGCATTTTCCTCTATTTCACTACTTCCTAATTTTTCAGTTTTTCCTGCTTGATAATCAGCTTTTGTATATAACTTAGTTTCTTGTTCATTTTCATCTCTACCTGGAGTTTTTAAATTGAACTTAACTATTAAGAATTTGAATAAGAAGTAGTAAACTACCGCATATACAATTCCTACCATTATAGCTCTTAACCAATTAGTTGGTACTCCTGCTCCTGCTGGAAGTATACCAAATAATGAGAAATCTATAAATCCTCCAGAGAATGTCATTCCTATAAATACATTTAATAAATCCATTAATAAGAATGAAAGTCCTGCAAGTACACAATGAACTGCATATAATACTGGTGCAACAAATAAGAATGTAAATTCTAATGGTTCAGTTATACCAGTTAAGAAAGATGTTACTGCTGCTGATAATAATAAACTTCCTACTACTTTTTTCTTACTTGGAGCAGCTGTATGATACATTGCTAATGCTGCTGCAGGTAATCCAAACATCATGAATGGGAATTTACCAGCCATAAATCTAGTAGTTCCTGCAACTATTTTAGACATAGTTTCTGGTGAAGCTCCTACTAAATCTTGCATGCTACCTAATTGTGCGAAGTATGCATAATTCGCTCCTTGTACTGTTTTCCATGCTCCATCTATTAAAACATGTCCATCTACGAAAGAACCAAACCAAAATGGTGTATAGAATACATGATGTAATCCAAATGGTATTAAAGATCTTTCTATTAATCCATAGAAGAATGTTCCTATTATACCTGCATTATTAACTCCTAATGCTATGTAAGCTATTGCGTCTTGAACAAATGGCCATATAAAAGCAAGTATTGCACCTACAATTGCCATAACTACTGAAACTACTATTGGAACAAATCTTGATCCAGAGAAAAATCCTATAACTTGTGGTAATTGTATATTATAGAATTTATTGTGTAGTGTAGATGTAACTATACCAGTTATGATACCCCCAAACACTGACATATTAAGAGTAAATATTCCTAGTGTTGAAGTTACATATGTTGCATATTGAGCTGGTGTATTTGCTTCTGTTACAACACCTAATCTAGTAACTCCTAAAGCTAATAATACACTTATAACTTTATTCATTATTAAAAATCCAAATACTGAAGCAAGTGCAGATGTTCCTTTATCTTCTTTTGCAAGACCAACTGCAGTACCTACTGCAAATAGTAGTGGTAAATTACCAAATACTATATCTCCTACACCTTGCATTATTTTTAATACTACTGTAATTGCTGGAATAGATACAAAGCTTATAAGTGGTTGGTATATAGCTGGAGCATTATCTAGTGCTGCTATATTAAGTAAAGCTCCTCCAACTCCTAGTAAAATACCAGCAACCGGTAGTGCTGCTATTGGAAGCATTATAGCCTTACCGATTCTTTGTAAAAATTGAAGCATTTCATAATTCCTCCTTACTTATTATAATATGTGTAATTAAATTTAATTTTAGTTAAGTTTTCATGCATTATTACTATAATAAATAAAAAAGAGCTAAAATATTCATATTTATGCGTACTATAAAATAGTTACATAAATATAAATAATTTAGCTCTTGCCTGCTTTACCAGTAACACGCTCTTTATTTATTTAGTATAAATTAAGTATAACATTTAAATTGTACGTTGTAAACAATTTCCCTGCCACTTTTTGTACTATCCGTTAGAACTTGTCATTAATCTATCTATATGAAGTGCTATAAACCCAACTTCACCTTCATTTAAATTTATATCGTGGTTTAATTTTAGATATTCGCATAATACTTCAGATATACTGTACGATTTATTTAACTTCTCCCTTATATGATCTAATAACATATTTTCTTCAGATATTCCCTTAATAGATTTGTTAATAGCAAGTCTTAAATGTAATATAAGTCTATTATAGTATATTGAATCTTTATGTATACTTATATCTAATTCTTTTTCTAAAAAATCTATAGCTTCTTTAATTATTATAGCTTGTTTAGCACTATCTACTGCTTTTGTTTTATTTAATATTCCATTTATATGCATAGTTACAAATGCTATTTCATCTTCATTTAATGTTATATCTAAAGATTTATTTATAAAATCAACTATTTTCTTTGCTAATTCCCATTCATGTTCATATAAAGTCTTTAATTCTGCTTTGAATTGGTTTTTTAAGCACATATTGACATAGTATCTTTCTATTGCAAATACTAAATGATCTAATAATGCCATATGTGATTTATTATTTATATCTACATCTATACTATCATCTATTGTAGATAAACCCTCTGTTACTACCCCAATATAGTTTGGATTTATTGTATCGTATAATTCCTCTAAACTTTTATATCTATCTTCATTTATAACAAATATTTTTTCAATTTTATCTACATCTTTAAAAATTGAATTTGTAGATGCTTTAAATCCAATTCCATTTCCAATTAAAATATACTCCTTATTTTTATTTTCTTCTATACATAGAATAACGTTATTGTTAAAGCTTTTTATAATTTTATACATATTCCCTCCTTATTTACAAATTATATGAGAATCTGCTTAAATATCATTTTACTTTATTAATATACAATATTTCATAATTTAAGTATACCTGTTTATTGATATTAACTGCTGTTTTCCCAAAATTTTAAATATTTTTATAAAAATTATTTTAATTCCCATATGAATGTAATTTAATATTTTATTTTCATTTTCCTTTTTTTAGGGTATAATATGCATTAGATAATACATAACTTTTTAACAGTCTAGTTAAGGGTTAATTTTCTTATGGAGGTTTTTAATATGTTAGTTTCAGCTAAAGAAATGTTAAACAAAGCTAGAGAAGGTAAGTATGCTGTTGGTCAATTCAACATAAATAACTTAGAATGGACTAAAGCAATATTACTTACTGCGCAGGAAAACAATTCTCCAGTTATATTAGGGGTATCTGAAGGTGCTGGGAAATATATGGGAGGATATAAAACTGTAGTTGGTATGGTTAATGGAATGTTAGAAGAATTAAATATAACTGTTCCAGTTGCACTACATCTAGACCATGGTAGTTATGAAGGAGCTTTAAAAGTAATAGAAGCAGGATTCTCTTCTGTTATGTTTGATGGTTCTCACTACTCTATAGAAGAAAACATAGAAAAAACAAAAGAAATAATAAAAATAGCTAATACTAAAGGAATATCTGTAGAAGCAGAAGTTGGTTCTATAGGTGGAGAAGAAGATGGTGTTATAGGTGCTGGTGAAATAGCAGACCCTAATGAATGTAAATTAATAGCTGATTTAGGTGTTGATATGTTAGCTGCTGGTATAGGTAATATACATGGTCAATATCCAGAAAATTGGGCTGGATTAAACTTTGATGCTTTAGAATCTATAAATAAAGCTACAGAAGATATGCCTTTAGTTTTACATGGTGGAACTGGTATACCAGCTGACATGATAAAAAAAGCTATATCTTTAGGGGTATCTAAAATAAATGTTAATACTGAGTGTCAATTAGCTTTTGCTGCTGCAACTCGTAAATATATAGAAGAAGGTAAAGACTTACAAGGTAAAGGTTTCGACCCTCGTAAACTTCTTGCTCCAGGATTTGAAGCTATAAAAGAAACTGTAAAAGAAAAAATGGAATTATTTGGTTCTATAAACAAAGCTTAATAATATAAATAATTTTTTTAATTTATATATAACACTGTTTATATCAAACATATTAATAATTATGTAAAATAAAAGGACTATCTAGTTTTAGATAGTCCTTAATTTATTAATGCTTTTTACATATCTTAACTACTGTTTCAACATGAGGTGTATTAGGGAACATATCCATACACTTAACTCTTTCAACTTCATATCCATGCTTTTTAAATTCTACTAAATCTAAAACTAATGTTTTAGGGTTACAAGATATATAAACTATTTCTTTAGAATTAAATCCAGCTATATCTCTTATAGCATCTTTATGAACACCTGGTCTTGGTGGATCAACTATTATTATGTCTGGTTTAGCTTTTAGTTTATTAACTGTCTTAGCAACATCTCCTGCTATAAATTCGCAGTTAGTTAACCCATTTAATTTAGCATTTTTATTAGCTGCTTCTACTGCTTCCTCTATTATCTCTATTCCATATACTTTCTTAGCTTTTTCTGCCATTACTTGACCTATAGTTCCTGTTCCACTGTATAAGTCAAATACAACTTTATTATTATGCTCTCCAACAAATTCTCTAGCTATATTGTATAATTCTTCAGCTCCCTTAGTGTTAGTTTGGAAGAATGAGAAAGGAGATATTTTAAATTTAAGTCCTAAAAGTTCTTCTTGTATATAATCTCTTCCATGTAAAACTCTTAATTCATCACAATTAACAGCATCTGCTAATCCATCATTTATAGTATGTAATATACTTATTAAATCAGCTTTTAAATCAAGATTTAATAACATATCCTTATACTCTGTCATATCAAAATCTTCTTGAGATGAAGTTACTATATTTACCATCATTTCATTTGTGTTTATGCCTTTTCTTACTACAAGGTTTCTTAAGTATCCTTTATGGCTCATATTTCTATAGTAAGGAACTTTCTTCTCATTGAAATATTCAACCGTTGAAGTTAATACTTTTATAAAATCATTGTCTACTAAAAAACATCCATCTACTGTTAATATATCTATATGTTTTCCTTTTTTATGTAAACCTAAAGTTAAAGGTCCATCCTTCATTTCATCTCCAAAAGTATACTCCATTTTATTTCTGTATTCTTTAGCTTGAGGACTTCTTTCTATTCCTTCAAACTTAAATCCAAATATATCTTGAGCTAAAAATAAATCCATTACTTGTCTTTCTTTTATTTCAAGTTGTTTTTCATATGGTACTGATAATATACTACATCCACCACATACATTAAAATGCTTACATGGAGTTTCTGTTTCAATAGGTGAGTTTTCTAATAGTTCTAGCATCTTAACTTCAGCTTTTCCACTTCTAGTTTTTTTAACTGAAGCTTTCACCTTTTGTCCACTTATTCCACCTTTCATATATATGTCTCTATTTCCTAAACGACTTACAGACGTACCACCAAACTCCATTTTATCTACTTCAAATTCTATTATATCTCTTCTCTTCACTCTTTTATCCTCCGTTATTAAAGACTATCTTTGTTCTATAAGTCTTATCTCTTCTTCTGTTAGTTCTCTATATTCTCCTAATTCTAGACTTTCATCTAATTTCAATTTACCCATAGATAATCTTTTTAAGTAAATTACTTTTTTACCTAAGCTCTCAAACATTCTTTTAACTTGATGAAATTTTCCTTCATTTATAGTAAGTTCAATTTCTGATACTTCATCACTTTTAAGTATTACAAGATGTGCTGGCATAGTCTTGTAACCATCATCTAATACTATACCTTCTTTAAAAGCACTTATATCTTCGTTAGTTACTATTCCATCAATTTTAGCATAATAAGTTTTTGGAACATGACTCTTTGGAGATAATACCCTATGTGCTAATTGGCCATCATTAGTTAATACTAATAGACCTTCTGTATCTTTATCTAACCTTCCTACTGGAAATGGTTCAAATACTAAAGATTTATCATCTATCAAATCAAGAACTATTGGATCATATTTATCAAAAGTTGCTGATATGTATCCATCTGGTTTATTTAACATCAAATATATAAATTCTTTATATTCAATAGTTTCTCCATCAAATACTATAATGTCTTTATCTGTATCTACTTGAAGTCCAGGATTATTTTCAATTTTTCCATTAACACTTACTAATCCTTTTTTGCAATCTCTCTTTATTTCTGCTCTACTTCCATATCCTAGGTTTGAAAGTACCTTATCTAAACGTTGCTTTTTAGCCATAAGTTATACCTGCCTTTTAAAAGTGTTCTCCATTTTCATAGTACTTTTCTTTCTCAAATACTGTAAATGCTAAATCCATGCTTTCTACATCTAGATTCTTTCTTATACTATCAGTTATTATTTTGGCTACTGTATCTTGAACTTCTTGTCCTCTATCAAACCAAGCTACCTCTACAAATGGATAAACATCTGCTATTTTTCCATCTCTTATAGCTACTGATTTTATACATTCTATCTCAAAATAATCTCTTGGACATTTAACAGCCTCAACTAAATCATCTATCATTTTTTCACTTATTTTACATATATCATTTTCATGTATTCCTCTTATTTTAATTTGTGGCATATATATCATCCTTTCTTTAATTATTTATTTACTTATTTATATAGATATTATTATACTTTTAATTTTTCATTATTACAATTTATCTATAAATACTACTACATAAAAATAGGGCTATCTCAAATATTATTCATTTTGAGACATCCCTTTTTTAATTTTAATTTATTAACTATAAAACTTAGATGCTCCGTTTAACTGTTTTTTACCTAACAAATTAGCTAAACTTGTAAGTGATGCTATACTTATTTTCTTAAAACTTATTACAAATACTAGTTTAAAATCAGTAAATGTCTCATCTATACTATAAACATTAAAAAAACATCTTATATTATCATCTAAGTATCGCTCTCTTAAATCAGATTCAATTTCATCTGTTACATCTTTTACAAAAGCTCTTACATCTTCAAATAAAATTTGAATATCTTCTATATTAGCATCTTCACCCAATTCTTCTAATAATTCATTTATTTCATCTACTGAAAATATAGTGTCATCTAACTGACAGTCAAATGCCATTATACTATCTTCTTTTATATTAGTCGATATATCTTGCACACTAGCAAAGTCTTCACGTTGATTTAGCATTTCTTTTATATCTATACTTTTTATATTTAGGGTTTCTTGATTTTGTTTTAATTTTACTTCTAACAATTATTTACCTCCCCCCAATCTATCTATTTACTTCATATTAAGTATAAAATCTTTTATATCATTCCAACTACTCACTCTTATTATATTTTCATTATCGATATCTTTATTGTAATTATTATCTATTAATAATACTGTTAATCCCTCTTGAGCTAATTGCATAGCATTGCTTGGATTATCTTCTATGAAAATATTACATTCTAGTTCTTTAGCTTTATTAACTTTATAATCACTTCCTAATAAATGAACATCTATATAGCCTAAATCATTTTCATTTAGCCATCCTTGTGTTATATCTTTTAACATTTCATCTCTAGCTGTTACAAAATATAAATTATGATTTTCATTTAAATCTTTTATTACTTCTTTTGCACCTTCTACCACATTAGCTTCTTTATATGCGTAAATATAATCTGTATGAAAAGCCTTTAATAAGTCATCTAGTTTAACTTCATATAGTTCTTCTAATTTATGAGTTATACATTCAGCTTCTGTTATTTGTTTATTATACATATCATTTAAATATGGAATAAAATGATATGGATTAGTTATTGTTCCATCTATATCTATACATATGTTTAACTTTCCCATCTCTACCTCCAGTTGATACCTTATTTTTATGGTTAAGACATTATATCACAATACATATTATAAATCAAAACCGTACTATTAGTATATGTATATAAAAGAAAAAACTTGTGTATTCACAAGCTTTTCCAAAAAATGTTTCACGTTCAACATTATTTTCCAATTGTTTTATATTTCTTTAATAGTATCTACAAATCTCTTTATTTCTATATCCGATAGCCTTAAATATTCTTTTATTTCTCCTACATACTTTAAATTTTTACTTTTTAATAAACTTTGAGCTGAATCCATAGCCTTTCCTCTTAAGATATATGCTTTTTGTACATACATCTTTGATTGTGCTAGTTTTTTAGTATCTTTATCATTTGAAAGATTTGGTACTTTCATATCTTCATATGTTTTAACTACTTCTTCACACATATCTTTAGCATAGGAAACATCTTTTTTTGCATTTTTTATTGTTTCAGAGTTAATTTTTAAATGCTTCATATCCGGCATACATTCTCTCATAGGAACTAAAGCTTTTCTTTCTATAGAATAAATATTTTCTTTGAATTTATTTATAATCTCTTTATCGCTTTTTTCTTTTGGTTTGGCATTTTTTGATTTATTATAATCTTTATTTATTTTCTTATCTTCTATATCTTCCTCTAAAATCTCTTTATTAACTTTAGATTTATTTTCATTTGATTTCTTTGGATTTTTTTTCTTTGATAAATTTGTATATTTTTCATCTAATGCATATGCTTTATAATCTAGCATATCTTCCATTTTATTTAATGTACTTATATATATATTACTAATTACTATAACACTGGCAACAACTATATAGATACTCCCATATATACTAGCTCGTTTAAAATCTCTTCTATATTTAAATAAAGTCCATAACGGTAATATATATAAGATTAAAATTACTAATGCCCATCTCACATTAACAACTCCTTTACATAAATTTTATGTATTAGGCTAACCATATCTTATAGTATTTACCAGATTATATTAATTAATCCATAATTTTTATTATATTAAAATTTGTATAATCACATGATACTAATTTATATTCAACTTCATTTCGTATTCCTTCTAATCCCATCTTAAAAGATTCTTTACCATGAAGATGTCCATATATAACTTTTTCAACACAATATTCTTCATATATATCTGTAAACAATGATGATTCTAATTTATCATTAGTAGGTGGATAATGAGTTATTACAATTATTTTTTTAAATCCTGCTTTTTTCGCTGCATCTAAAGAAAGCTTTAATCTATGAGCTTCCCTTTTATAAATTTTTTCATCTTCTTGTGTGAACTTAAAGTCATTTGGGCATATCCAACCTCTAGTTCCACAGATAGCATAATCTTTATATGAGTAAAAATTATTTTGCAAAAAACTCATATTTTCATAAAGCTTATTCAATTTAGTTACAGTAGTCCACCAATAGTCATGATTCCCTTTTACAAATATCTTTTTGCCAGGAAGTTTATGTATTATATCTAAATCTTGCTCGGCTTCATTCATATTTATACCCCAAGATGTATCTCCTACAACTAACACTATATCATCATCTTTAACTTGATTTTTCCAACTATTAATTATTTTTTCTTCGTGATTATCCCAATTGTCTCCGAATATATTCATAGGTTTATTAACTGCAGTTGAAAAATGTAAATCTCCTATTGCATATAAACTCATATTAATGTCCTTTCTTTATTTTAAAATTAAAAAAAGAAGCGAGATTTCTACCCTCTTCTTTTTTTATTATACCCTTCTAATAAAGTATCTATCTCACTTTTTAGAGCTATTATTTCAGTTATATCTTTCTCACTATCAATTTTATCTAATCTTCTTTGATATATTATAGCTTTTTGAGTTTCTCCTAAATCATATAATTCTTGTATCTTACCTAATACATCTCTTACTGTTATAGATTTTACTTGATACATTACTTGAGCTTTCATTATATGTTCTCTAATTTCACTCATTTCTTGATCTAATAAAAATGCTGCATCAGCTGCTCTTCTTAATCTCATTGCTAAGTCTTCTGGTATGTAATGTTCATATTTATATTTTAATGAATGTTCTATAGTTGCCCAAAAGTTCATAGCTAATGTTCTTATTTGTATTTCACATAAAATTTCCTTATATCCGTGTGCTGTATTTATAGGATATTTTATTATTACATGATAACTTCTATATCCACTATCTTTAAAGTTTTCTATATAGTCTTTCTCATAAACTATTTTCATATCATTTCTTGATCTTATAAGTTCAACTATTGTATATATATCTTCAACAAACTGGCACATTATTCTTATACCAGCTATATCTTCCATTTCCTCTATATCTGAAATATCTAATCTTTTTGCTTTAGATATTATTGATGCTATTTTTTTTGTTCTACCTGTTACAAACTCTATAGGAGAATATTCTCCTTTTTTTAAAAGCTCTTTTCTTATATTCTTAAACTTAACTTTAAGTTCTTCAACAGCGTGTTCATAAGGAACAAGTATCTTATCCCACTTTTCGTATTCCATTATTTCTCACCCTTTATTTTCAAATTTACCAACTTCTATATTTTAACATAATTTATAATCATTTTGTATAATAAAGAACGTCTCCATCTCTTAAATCATAATTTAGTTCTCCTAATTTTGTTAAGTAGCTTATCATACTTACTAATGTTGACTTAAAAAAGTGATATTCTTTATAATTATAACTTAATTTATTATTGTTTAATATAGTTTTTAATATAGATTCCAAATTTTTAGGTTCTTTAGTTAATTCTCTTAATTGATTTAAATATTTCATTACACAAAGTTCATGTTTTTTAGCCAATTCTAAGGCTTCATTTCTACTTAATACTTTTTTTCCATGACCTAATACAACATACTCAAAGTCTATAATTTCTAATATGCTTAATGATTTTAAATAAGCTTCTATATCAAATAAAAATAACAATTCAAATTTACTTAGTAGCTCTTCACTTACTAATGTATCACCTATAAAAAATACTTTATCTTTAGTAAGAACACCTATAGACCCTAGTGTATGTCCTTTTAAATCTATTATATCTATATATTCATTATTTATTATAATTCTACCTGGTTCTATTGTTTTATCTATATTAACTGTTTCCATATTTTTATTTGTTAGTATAGTATTTAAAAACTCATTAGTGTTTCCACCCATTATATATGCTGAAAATAAAATTGGATTATCAATATAAGGTTTACTATCTTTACTAGACATGTTAATCAGATCTTTAAATTTATCTTTGAATTGATAACCTGCACCATAATGATCATTATGTTCATGTGTATTTATTATCCATTTTACTTCTATGCCATCTTTTTCAAGGTCTCTTATTATATTTCTTGGTCTAGCTCCTGGTAATCCTGGGTCTATAATTAGTGCACTTTTGTCTTCAAATATATAAACGCCTGTATTAGTACCACCTTTTATATAAAAAGAGTTTCCCTTTATATTTATTAGCCTCATTAGAATCACCTTACAATACTATTTTTTTTAATCTTCTTAATGCCCTACTCCTAATATTTTCGTCTTTTGATACCTTTATCTTTATATTATACGCCACATCTTCATATAATAAAGACTCTATAAAATATTCAACGATACCTCTATCTTTAAATTCTATATCAATAACTCCACTTGAATATATCTTAGAATCTAAAATCATTAATGAATCAGAAAAATTTAATCTTTCATGCTTTTCTAAGTATCTCTCACTTGGTTTAAAATCTTCACAATAGTTTATTTTATAATTTACAACATCACCATTAATATCAAAACCATATTTGGATTTTATTAAATTTGCGTAATCTTTATTTCTCTTATTTATATTGTTTAAATTTAAATTGTAATCACTTTTAATCCAGTGTCCATAAATCCTACAATTTAAAGGTCTAACTTCATATATTAAACATCTATTATTTTCATCTTTGAAAGGACACGGGCTCTTTTTTATATACTCTAAGAAGTAATAATCTATTACCTTATCTAAACATCTTTTTCTTAAATCTTTATTGTTTTTTAAGTGGTTATATATATTTATAAACTCTACTAAGTTTATACCTACTGATTCCATACAACACTTTCCACATCCAGTGCAATCTCCACTTGGTACAGTTTCATATACTTTATTTAATTCACTGATTAAACCATTGTTTTTAGCAAACTCTATGCTTTTCTCTATATCAATCTTTTTTAGGCTAGCCATTATTATTACTCCTTGTTATAATTATTAGGTTAATACAAACAATTATTATAACACATTTTTTTGAATTTTATAGGAGGTACTTTATATGAATAGATATACTAAGGTTATAAATATGATGGAAAGTTACTATACAAAAGACTACGAGAAAAAGAAAAAAAATGTAACTAAAATCAGAGAAGTAAGAGAAGAAACAGTTAGAAAATTCTTCTTACAAGGTGACTGTGAAGTTTTAGTTATATTAGAAGACAGTGGAAGAGAAATTTTAATAGATGACTTCTCTCCAGAAGAAGAAATAAGAAAGTATTTAGGTCCTAAATTTGTTAATAAAAGATAGTTTTATATCCCTAACAATTTGTTAGGGATATTTTTATACTTTTTTATTTTTTCTGTATAAAACTATAAATACTGTTAATAATACTAGTATATAAACAATATTTAACTCAATCTCCCCCAATTATGAGCTTTCATTCCCCTATGAAAGCTCTTTTTTTTATTATATATATTGTTATTTTTAATATATAATATATAATAATTTACTAAGTAACTATTAAAAAGGAGCTGTTGTTTATGATAAAAATATATAACTTAAACTTAGATACAGATTTTGATTATAGAATTATAAGAGAAGAAAATGATGATGTTGATTTATTCATTGATGTCAATTATAGAAGTGTAGATATAGATTGCTCTGATAATAGCTTCTTTTCATCTAGAGTTCAATTTCCTTTTGTTAGATCCATTATACTGAGATTTAATAAATCTAGTAATTCAATGACGGTTCACTTTATGAGAGATATAGATTTATTCTCCGCATTTGCAAATTTTGAAATCAATTGTGCTGATTCTAGTATATGTATTAAAAATAATCATGAAAAAGTAATATTTAGTAAAAAGAAACTATCTTTATAAAAATTTACTATAAAATAATAAGGGGGCCTTAATAGGCCCCTTTTAATTTTATATGTTGTTAATAAAATACAATTCAATAATTTAGATTAATAAATTTATCTTCTCTAAAATTCTAATTTTCTCATATAGCCTTTATTTATTTTCACCTTTTCCAAAAGCAGTTAAGTATATATCTTTTAATTCAGATACTAATGGATATCTTGGATTTGCTGGAGTACATTGATCATCAAATGCATCTAATGCTAATTTATCAACTGATGCCATAAAATCTTTTTCACTCACTCCACATTCAGCTATAGTTTTAGGTATATTTAATTCAACTAATAATTTGTTTATAGCATCTATTAAATTATTTACACCTTCTTCAGTAGTATTAGCTTTAAGACCTATATACTTAGCTATTTCTGCATATTTTTTATCAGCTACAAATGATTTGTATTTAGGGAATGCAGAGAACTTAGTTGGTTTAGTAGCATTATATCTTATAACATAAGGTAATAAAACTGCATTTGCTCTACCATGTGGTATATGGAATTCTGAACCAAGCTTATGAGCTAATGAATGGTTTATACCTAAGAATGCATTTGCAAATGCCATTCCTGCCATACATGATGCATTATGCATTTTCTCTCTTGCTTCTCTGTCACTTCCATCTTTATATGCTCTTGGAAGATATTCAAATACCATTTCTATTGCTTTTATAGCTAATGCATCTGTATAATCAGTAGCCATTACAGAAACATAAGCTTCTATTGCATGAGTTAATACATCTACTCCTGTATCTGCTGTAACAGATTTTGGTACAGTCATTACAAAGTTTGGATCTATTATTGCTATATCTGGAGTTAATTCATAATCTGCTAAAGGATATTTAACATTGTTAACTTTATCTGTAACAACTGCAAAAGATGTAACCTCTGAACCTGTTCCTGATGTAGTTGGTATAGCTACTAGCTTCGCTTGTCTTCCTAATTTAGGGAACTTAAATACTCTTTTTCTTATATCCATAAATCTTAATCTTAAGTCATCAAAGTCAACTTCAGGATTTTCATAAAATAACCACATACCTTTAGCTGCATCCATTGATGAACCTCCACCTAACGCTATTATTGTATCTGGTTTAAATTGTCTCATAACATTAGCACCATTTAATACAGTTTCTACTGATGGATCTGGTTCAACATCTGCAAATACTTCTATCATTACTGGATTATTTCTTTTTCTTAAATGGTAAGTTAACTTATCTACATACCCTAACTGAACCATCATTCTATCTGTAACTATCATTACTCTATTAGTATCTGCCATTTTTTCTAAATAGCTTACTGAACCAAATTCATGGTAAACTCTTTCAGGTATTCTAAACCATTGCATATTATTTCTTCTCATAGTAACTTTTTTAACATTTATTAAGTTTACTGCTGATACATTGTCTGTTGTTGAATTGTTACCCATAGATCCACATCCTAACGTTAATGATGGCATATTTACATTATATATATCTCCTATGGCACCGTGAGTTGATGGTGCATTAACAAGTAATCTACCTGTTCTAACCTTTTCACCAAATTCTAATATTATATCATCGTTGTGTGAGTGAATAACAGCGGAGTGTCCAAGACCTCCAAA
>ERZ1463036.167-NODE-167-length-15112-cov-8.525536_pt1 | contig 15112 bp, 12 predicted proteins | sample MGYA00564485_ERZ1463036 | MGnify/ENA primary metagenome ERZ1463036 (study PRJEB39244, sample SAMEA3635127) | Helicobacter pylori | study: EMG produced TPA metagenomics assembly of PRJEB11511 data set (Assembly of a 5300-year-old Helicobacter pylori... | reverse complement strand
GACGCTCTTCCGATCTAATAGATTAAGCTATTTCACTAATTTAATAATATAATTCTCATTAAGAAGAAAAAGTTAATTTATTAATCAAGGAGGAATAATATTGGAACGTTTATTAAAATCTAAAAATGAATTTATTAGTGGAACGGAACAAAATATAAAGCCATTATTTAAAAAAGTAACTCAGGAAGATCTAAATCAAAAATATCAAGGAGTGGAACAAAGCTTAAAGCCGATATTTAAAAAAATAAAAGATGATGAATTAGATCAAAATAAAGATCAAGACAAACATTATAATTTAGAAATTAGTGAGGTTACATCTAATATTGATAATGAGATACAAATAAAACAAAATAATTACGAGTTAGAAAATATTTTAAAAAAATCTGAAAAAGTTGAATATGAAGATTTAAATACTCAGAATAAAATAGTATTAAAAAATAATGAAGTAAATCAATATAAAAATATAGAAAGTGAGGTTTTTGAAAAAGACATAAAAAATAAGAATAAAGGATTATCATTAGAATATTTATATAGATATTTCATAAATATAGACTATTTCCGAATAATAAACGGAAATTTATATATTTATGATTTAAAATATGTATATTTAAGATATATACCAAAGCATCAAGAGGAAGTAGAAATAAATAGACTTATAGAAAAAGAGTATAGAATATATACTCACCCTACAACTATATATAATTTAATAAAAAAATTAAAAACTGATCCTGAATTACAAATTTCTTATGAAGAGCTAAATAGATATAAATATTTAATTAATTGCAAAAATGGAGTTCTAGACGTTAGAACAGGTAACTTATTACCACATAGCAGAGAGTATAAATTTAATTACGTTATAAATGCAAATTACAATATAAGTTCACAAAGTAATTTATATCATTTTAAAAAGTTTATTAATACATCTTTAGATGGAGATAATACCAAAATTAATCTATTATTAGAAATAATAGGATATTTAGTATCAGGATATATTAATGCGAAAAAGGCATTCTTCATTATAGGTATGCCCCATTCAGGAAAAAGTATGATATGTAGACTAATAAGTTATTTAGTAGGTGAAAATAATGTATCTAATATACCGATACATAAGCTAGGGGAAAGATTTTTAATAGCAGAGTATAGTACAAATAAGTTAAATATTGGTGCAGAAATAGGGTCAACAAATATGAAAAATATAGAAACATTTAAAACAATAGTCGGTAATGATTATTTGCAAGCAGAATATAAAGGGAAAGACTCATTTTCATTTAAATCTGAAATAAAATTGTTATTCTGTGGAAATCAAATGCCGAATATATCCGACAGTGAAGTAAGTGAGGCATTTACAGATAGATTAATATTTCTTATTTTTGATAAAACTATACCTAAAGAACAAATGGACTATAATTTAGAAGAAAAACTTAAATCAGAGATAGATGGAATATTCACAGCATCTGTTTTTGCACTAAGTGAATTAATTAAAAGAAACTTTAAATTTACACAGCCATATGATTCGAATCAATTTGCTGAGTATTATAAAAATAAGCAAAATCATATACAAGAGTTTGTATTGGATAGATGTATTGTAGGCATAAATCAAAGAATACATACGAAAGATTTATATGATGAATATATCAGATTTTGCCTAGGAAACTGTATTCAACCATATAGTGAGGTTAAGTTTGGAGATTACATAGAAGCTAATAACGGGATAAAAAGAGCTAGATTTAGATTGAATGGAAATAATTTAAGAGGTTTTTTAGGAATTGGACTAAAATAAGAATTTGATTATAAGTAAAACAGAACTATTTAAGAAAATATAAAAATATATTAAGTATATAAATAAATAATAGATAAGTCCTAGTAGTAAAAATATTTTAAATATAGGATATAAAAAATATTATGAAATAATTATTAATGTTAAATATATATTATAGATAGGAGTAAAGGAGAAATTATTATGGATATCAAACAAAATAAAAGTATGAGTGTTAGAGAGTTTTGTAGGGAATATGGAATAGGATATAATAAAGCATATCAAATTGTGAATGCTGAGGGATTTCCTATGATAAAGTGTGGAAGAAAAATATTAATAATACGATCAAAAGTAGATGAATGGTTAGAAAATCAGATAGGTAAATCATTCTAATAAATATATAATGAAATTTATTATACAAATAAAAGTATTTAGTTTTAAATACTTTTATTTGTATGCAATTAATTAGTATAAAGGATTTAATATAAGAGGTGAAGTTTATGGCAGGAAAAAGAGCAAATGGAGAAGGAACTATAGTTAAAAATATAAGAAATGGAGTACAAAAAGGTTGGAGAGCATCTATAACTATAGGGAGAGATAAAGATGGAAAACTTAAACGTAAAGAATTTACTGGGAAAACACAACAAGAAGTTAAACAAAAACTAGAGCAATATAAAAAAGAAATGCTTCTAGGAACACTAGCAACAGATGATAAGATAACACTAGAAGAATGGTATTATACTTGGTTATTTGAATATAGAGTAAAAGACTTAAAGCCGAAATCATTTGAAAAATACGAAGGTATATATAGAAATTATATAAAAGGTAGTGATATAGGGGTATTAAAATTAAAAGATCTGAGAGCAACTCATATACAGAGATATTATAATAAGCTTCAAGAAACAAAACCAATTTCTACAATAAAAGGATTAAATACAAGATTAAAACCATGTCTTGGAGAAGCTGAAAAACAAGGATACATACAAAAGAATTATTGTAAGATGGTTACTATTCCAAAAGATAATAAGTCTAAAGAAATCAAGGTATTGAGTTTATTGGAACAAAGAAAATTTATAGGAGCCATACAAGGTCATAAATTAGAAATATTATTTTTAATAGCACTAAGCACTGGACTTAGATTAGGAGAACTTTTAGGACTTAAATGGACAGATATTGATTTTGAAGCTGGTAATCTAACTGTAAATAGAACTATACAGAGAGTTACTCAAATATCAAAAGATGGAACACGAGTATCTAAGTTAATAGAGCAAGATCCAAAAACAAAAAATAGTAATAGATCTGTTCCTATACCTAAAGATATATTAATAAAACTTAAATTACATAAAAAAGAGCAAAGTAAACACAAATTATATGTAGGAGAAATTTACAATAATAATAACTATGTATTTGCAGATGAATTAGGTAAACCTATTGATGATAAAAGACCTGGTAGAAATTTAAAAACTATACTAAAAAGTTTAGATATAGAGCCTATAAAATTTCATGCATTAAGACATACTTATGCTACTAGATTATTTGAAGCTAAAGTTCCGCCGAAAACAGTACAAGTACTAATGGGACATTATGATATAAGTATTACTATGGATATATACACACATGTAATGGAAGATGTAAAAATAGAGGCTGTTGACAAGTTAAATGATATATTTAAATATAACATTAATTAAAACTATATTATTCATAACATAGTTTGATTTTAATAAATAATAGGTGTTCCATGTTCCGTTCCAAGTATTAAAATTTAAAAATATTATAAACTAAGATAAAATACCTATTAAATATATTAAAATAATATACGAAAATAAAATATAGTGGATGGAACGGAACATGGAACAAAGAAATATTAATAAGATCAAGGGCTATAGCTGTAAAAGCTATAGCTCTATTTTGTTGTGTAAATATAATCATAAGGAGTGATAGATATGGAAAGTAAAAAAAGAGTAGATGTAGTGAGTATAAAGGTAGTTAAGGATTATTCTATACAATATAGTCCTAGAAAAGTTTCAAATCCGAGAGATGCATATAAATTATTTGAAAGATTTTTATTAGATATAGATAGAGAAAAATTTTTAGTAGCATGTTTTAATACTAAGAATGAACCAGTAAATATTTCAGTAGTGAGTGTAGGAACATTAAACTCATCACTAGTACATCCTAGAGAAGTTATGAAAACAGCTATATTGTCAAATAGCAATTCAATTATGATTGCACATAACCATCCATCTGGGAGTTTAGAACCAAGTGAAGAAGATAAAAAGATAACAAATAGATTGATACAAGCATGTGAAATATTAGGTATTAGATTATTAGATCATATAATAATTGGAGATAACGACAGCTATTTTAGCTTCAAAGAAAATTTATTAATATAAGTAAATACAAAGGAGATAGAGTAATGAACAAATATGATGATAGTATTATAAATGAAATAAATAATGAAATGGTTGAACAAGAAATAATAAGTGATTTAGAAGTTGCGACATCTATAATGAAGAAAGTAAGATTTTTAAAAAATATTATAGAAGAGAATAGTAAAGTTGCAAATTTAGAAATATCTAAAATAAGAGAATGGGAAGATAGTGAGAATAGAGAGTTAATAGAAAAAATGAAGAATTATGAAAATATATTAATAGAATATTTTAAACAAGAACTAGAAAAGAATCCTAAATTCAAACTATCTACACCATATGGAAAAGTTACAAAAAGAGCTAATACAAAATGGATATATGATGAAAATGAAATAGTACAATATTTAGAAGAAAATAATATTACTAATTTGATAACTATAAATAAAAGTATAAAGAAATCTGAATTAAAGAAGATGTATCCAAATGGAATAGACACAGAAACAGGCGAAGTAATATCAGGAGTAACAATATTAAATGAAAATAATTACACTATAAAAGTATAGTAGGAGGAATAAATATATGAATTTAGAAAAGATATCAAAGGAGTTAAGTAAACCTTTTAATCCAGAGGAAATAGAATGGAGAGTTGGAGCTACTAATAAAGATAAAACTATGGGACTGGCATTACCTTATATAACTAATAGAGCTATACAAAATAGATTAGATGAAGTATTTGGCTGCATAGGATGGAAAAATGAGTTTAAAGAATGGAAAGGGAATTCACAGCTTTGTGGCATTAGTATTTGGGATGATGATAAAGAGCAATGGATTACAAAATGGGATGGAGCTGAAGATACATATATGGAATCTGTAAAAGGTGGATTATCAGATAGTATGAAAAGAGCAGCATACCAATGGGGTATAGGAAGGTATCTATATAAGTTTGAATCTGTTTGGGTTCCATTAAGAGATGGCAAGTATATTGATGTTCCACCGAGTGTTCCAGAGTGGTCATTGCCTGAAAATTACAGTAATAGAGAGAATAGAGTAGTGGAACGAACAAACGATAACAATAATATTAGTAAAGATATGAATTATAATAAAAAGGAGGTAAATATACAAAACAATATTAAAAATAATCAATGTTATACAGGTGATAGTATATATAATTATAGTGATTTGATAAGTGAAAAACAGATAAATTTATTCAATATAAGATCTAAAAATAAGGACAAGGATAAAGTATTAAAAATGTTAAATCAGTATGGGTATTATAGAGTAGAAGATATAGCTAAAAAAGATTTTAATGGAATATTGTATTACTTAGATAGAATAAATGCAGTATAATTATAAAGTGTATGTAGATATTTCTACATGCTAAAATATATTAGTATATATTGTACTAATATATTTTTTTTCCATAAAATAATAAATATAAAGGAAGAGGAGTTAAAATGGCCAAATCAACAAAAAAAGAAACAGTAGTTTCTCTTGAAACTGTATTATGGAACTGCCGTGTAGCTTTACGTGGAATAGGAAGTACTGAAAAAAATAGAGATGCTGTTATAAGCTTAGTATTTTTAAAGTTTGCAGGAGATAAGTTTGAAAAACGTAGAAAAGAATTACTAGAACAATACGGAGATATTCCAGCATTTCTTGAAAAACCATCTTTTTATAATGCAGTAAATGTTTATTATGTAAAAGAAACTGCACGTTGGAACTATATTGTTCAAAATGCAAGTGCTAATGATATAGCAGTTAAAATAGATCAAGCAATGGCAGATATTGAAGAAAGCAATGCATCATTAAAAGGAGCATTACCATTAAATTTATTTGCAACACTTGGAGCAAGTAAACAGTCTATAAAGAACTTAATAGATGAAGTTAATAAAATAGATGAGGAAAGATTCCATGAAGATGATTTAATAGGCAGAGTATATGAATATTTCCTACAAGTATATGCAGCAGCAGGAACAAAAGACGATGGAGAATTTTATACGCCTGCGTCACTTGTTAAATTAATCGCAGAGATGATAGAGCCTTACTCAGGGACAGTGTATGATCCATGTTGTGGTTCAGGAGGGATGTTTGTACAATCCTTAAAGTTTGTAGAACAGCATAATGGAAATCGTCAAAATGTATCTATTCTAGGTCAAGAGAGTAACCCAGATACATGGAGGCTTTGTAAGATGAATCTTGCTGTTCGTGGAATTTCTCATAATCTTGGAGAAAAAAATGCATCTACACTTACAGAAGATTTGCATAAAGATAAGAAAGTAGATTTTATAATGGCTAATCCACCTTTCAATCTAAAGAAATGGCGTGGAGAAGATGAACTTACAGATGACTATCGTTTTAGTGGATTTGCAACGCCACCTGTATCAAATGCAAACTATGCTTGGATTTTACATATGATTTCAAAGTTAGATGTAAATAAAGGAATAGCAGGGTTTTTACTTGCAAATGGAGCATTAAATGCAGATGGGGTTGAATATGAAATTAGAAAAGAATTAATAGAAAGAGATAAGATAGAAGCGATTATAGTACTACCTAGAAATATGTTTTACACAACAGATATTTCAGTTACACTATGGATTATTAATATGAACAAAAAAGCGAAAAATATAGAAAATAGACAACTTAGAGATCGTACTAATGAAGTTTTATTCATGGATTTAAGACGTTGGGATGAAAATATAGAAGAAATTACAATAGATAAAGGAAAGAAAAAGAAAAAGACAGTTCTTTCAGATAAACAAATTGAAGAAATAAAAGCTATATATAATAATTGGCAAGATGTAAATAGATCATTATACAAAGATATTCCAGAATTGTGCAAATCAGTGAATATTGATGATGAAGAAGGTATAAGAAGTAAAAACTATTCTCTTGCACCAAGTAAATATATTGAATTCATAGACCATGACTTAGAAATTGACTATGAAAAGGAAATGACTAGAATCCAAGCTGAAATGCGTGAAGTTATGAAAAAAGAAAAGCAATCACAAATTATGTTAGAAGAAGCATTTAGGGGGATTGGTTATGGAATTGACTAAGTGTAAAATAGGAAAATACATTGAGTTATATAATCAGGCATGTAATAAACCTGATTTAACAGTTTATGATGTATCAGGAATTAATAGGGATAAAGAATTTTTCGAACCGTCGAAACAAGTTGGTCAAGATACAAGTAAATATAAAGTTGTACCACCAAATTATTTTGCATGTAATTTAATGCACGTTGGGCGAGATGAAGTTCTACCAATAGCATTAAATCATACTGATAAAAATAAACATGTAAGCCCTGCATATACAGTTTTTAAGATTAAAGATAATGATGATTTGCTATATGAATATTTCTTCTTGATGTTAAAATCTAGTGAGAGGGATAGATATTTTTGGTTTAATACAGACTCTTCTGTTCGAGATGGTATGTCGTGGGATGATTTTTGTGGACTTGAAATTCAATTACCATCGATAGATATTCAACGAAAGTATGTTGATATTTATAATTCAATGCTTGAAAATCAGGAATCATATGAAACCGGATTAGAAGACTTAAAATTAGTGTGTGATAGTTATATTGAAAATTTACGAAAGAAAGTAGATTGTAAAAAAATAGGACCTTTCATAGAAAGGCATGATATAAAAAATGGAGAAGATGGAACTCAGAATGTAATGGGAATTAGTGTATATAAAGAATTTCGTATTCCAACTTCTAAAGTTGATAGAAATAAATTATCAAACTATAAGGTAGTAAAGCCTCGACAAATAGCATTTGTACAAACTACGCATAATGAAAAAGTATTTGCATATGCATTTAATAATACCAATGAAAATATAGTGGTGTCATCAGTGAATGAAGTTTTTTCAACAGATGAAACCAAATTGTTACCAGAGTTTTTATCAATGTTTTTCAATAGGACAGAATTTGATAGATATGCTAGGTATCACTCATGGGGTTCGGCTAGAGAAACATTTACTTGGAATGATCTTATAGAAGTTGAAATACCTATACCAGATATATCAGTACAACAAGCTATTACAGATATTTATACTGTGTATAAAGAAAGAAAAGAAATTAATGAGAGATTAAAAGCACAATTAAAAGATATTTGTCCAATTTTAATAAAAGGATCATTACAAGAGGCAAACTTATAAAAATTTAAGGGGGGAGTAATGTGGATTACGTTTTTGAACAAGGAAAATTCACAGAAGATGAACTTGAAAAAGCTATAATAATGCTTTTTGAAAAACAAGGTTATACCCATGTTGAGGGAGAAAGCATTCATAGAAAGTATGAGGATATTTTACTTTTAGATGATTTAAAAGATTTTATATCTAGAAAATATGCATCAAAAAATATAAGTGAAACTGAAATGAAAAACATCATTAATCATTTAAGCCTTATTCCATCAACACAACTTTACAAAGGTAATAAAGAAGCATTTTATCTTATCAATGAAGGATTTGATCTTGTACGTGATAATATAGACGAAGTAGCACTACATGTGGATTTTATTGATTTTGATAATCCTGATAATAATATCTTTAAAGTGGTTAATCAATACTCTGTTCATGGAGAACGTACACGACGCCCGGATTTACTTATATTTATAAATGGTATACCTATAGGTATATGTGAATTTAAAACTGCAATAGAAGAAGATACTACAATATATGATGCATGGGAGCAAATTACAATACGATATAATCGTGATATTCCTAAACTGATGAAATATTGTTTTATATCTATGATAAGTGACGGTGCCAATACTAAAATGGGCAGTATATTTACTCCATATTCATATTATTATGCATGGAATAAGGCTAATGATAAAGATAAAGTAAGCAATGGAATAAGCTCTTTATTTACTATGATAGAAGGAGCATTTTCAAAAGACCGTATAATTAAGCTACTTAGAGACTTCATATATTATCCTGATGATAGCTCTAAAAATGAAGTTATTGTTTGTAGATACCCTCAATTCTTTGCTGCTTTAAGTATGGCTCAAAGCATCAAAAGAAATATGAGACCTTTTGGTGAAGGTAAAGGTGGTACTTATTTTGGTGCAACAGGGTGTGGTAAGACATATACAATGTTATTTTTATCAAGGCTTATTGCACTTAGAGATAGTGATGCATTTAATAATCCAACTATTATTGTTATAACTGATAGAGAAGACTTAGACACACAAACAGCTGAAATATTTACAATGGCTAAAAAGTTTTTACACGAGACGGATGTACGAAGTATAGAAAGTCGTGAAGATATGAAACAAACTTTAGGTGATAAACCTAGTGGTGGTATATATATTACAACTATTCAAAAATTCTGTGAACAAACAGGATTATTATCTAATAGAAATAATATAATATGCATATCTGATGAAGCTCATAGAACACAAACAGGAGTTGGATCAAAATTAAAAAAGACTGATAAAGGTGTATTTACTACATATGGATTTGCTAAATACCTAAGAAGTAGTTTTCCAAATGCTACATATTGTGGATTTACTGGAACTCCTATAGATGAAACAATAGCTGTATTTGGACCAGTAGTAGATAGTTATACAATGAAGGAATCTAGTGATGATGGAATAACTGTACGTATTTCTTACGAACCACGTCTTGCACGTGTTATTATTTCAGATGAGCAAGCAAAAGAAATTCAGAAATATTATAATAAATGTGCAGAAGAAGGAGCAAATCCAGAACAAATTGAAGAAAGCAAACGTGCAATGAGTAAGATGTCAGCTATATTAGGTCATTCTGATAGAATAAAAAAGTTAGCAAATGATATTGTTAATCATTATGAAGCTTTATGTAATGAAAAGCCAGGTGTTGTTCAAAAATCAATGATTGTATGTAATGATAGAGTAATAGCTTTTAATGTACTAAAAGCAATACTTGAAATAAGACCAGAGTGGGGAGAAAATAAAAAAGCAGAGGATGAAAGTTTATTAACAAAGGAAGAGTTAGATAAATTAGTCTCACTTCCTAAAATTAATCTTGTTGCTACTCAAGGCCAAAATGATGAAAAAGAATTGTATGATATGTGTGGAACTAAAGAACATCGTAAAATGTTAGATAAGCAATTTAAGAATAATAATTCTAATTTCAAAATAGCGGTTGTAGTAGATATGTGGATTACAGGTTTTGATGTACCATCGCTAGCTGTTATGTATGTTGATAAGCCACTTAAAAAACATACTTTAGTTCAGACCATTTCACGTGTTAATAGAGTGTTTGAAGGTAAAGAAAGAGGATTAGTAGTTGATTATATAGGTATAAAAGATGATATGGAAAAAGCTATGGTACAGTATGGTGGAAAGCAGGAAAGTCCTATTGATGAAATAAATATATCTTTAGGAATATTCCGCAATCATCTAGCTATGATTGATGAATTACTTAGTGGATTTAATGCTAGTAAATTCTATTATGGTAATCCTTTAGAAAGATTAGAATGTCTTAATCACTCAGCTGAATATGTACAATCCAACAAAGACATGGAAAATAGATTTATGGGATTATCACGTCGATTAAAGGGTGCATACATGATATGTTTTCCAACTGGTGAATTAACAGATGAAGAAACTTCAAAGGCGCAATTTTATTTAGCAATACGTAGCATCATATATAAACAAACTAAAGGTGATGCTCCAGATGCAGAAATGATGAATAGTGTTGTTGAAGAAATGGTTCAAAAAGCTATCATGTGTACAGGAGTAGAAAATATAGTTGAAGAAAGTAAATCTGTTGATTTATTTAGTGAAGAATTTATTAAGGAATTAAATAATGTAAAACTTCCAATAACGAAATTTAATGCATTACTTAAATTACTAAAGAAAGCTATTACAGTATATGGAAAGACAAATAAAGTTAAATCAATAGAGTTTGATGAGCGTTTAAGAAGAGTAGTTGAAATCTATAATACTAGAGATAAGTTAGTATTTACTAGTGAGGTTGTATCTGATTTTGTAAATGATCTTTCAGAACAACTATTAAACATATTAAATGATTTAAAAGATGATAAAGCATCATTTGAAAAGTTAGGAATAACGTATGAAGAAAAAGCATTCTATGATATTCTTGTTAAAGTTAGAGACGATCATGGTTTCCCATATGAGGATGAAAAGTGCCTTGTATTAGCTAAAAAGATTAAAGAATTAGTTGATGATAAAGCTCAATTTGCAGATTGGTCTACAAGAAATGATATAAAAAATCAATTAAATATGGACCTTACTGTTTTACTATATAAAAATGGGTATCCACCAGAATGGGATGAAGAAGTATTTGAAAAAGTATTTGAGCAAGCTGAAAACTTTAAAAAATATAAAGATTAAGAAGTAAATTAATGGTTTTAAAAATACTTTGAGTTATATGATTTAGTAACTCAAAGTATTTTTTTATTTACTAAAAATAACTCATGATCTACATATTATTAAACTCATAAAAAATCTAAAAATTAGTATCTTAATATAAAAAATGACAAAAAATTACATAATAAATATTGTATAATCCTTTATGAATTGATTCTAAGAAAATATATTCTATGAATATTTTATTCTAAAGTATAAAAAATAATTATATATTAAGAGGAATAATATGTATATGTGTGAAAAATGTGGATTATGTTGTATGCAAGTAGCAAAATCACCTATCTATGCAGAATTGGATAGAGGTGATGGTATATGTTATTATTTTAACTCCGAAACAAAATTATGTAGAATATACAATAAACGTCCAATTTTATGCAATATTAGTAAATCATACGAACTTTATTTTAAAGATCAAATGAGTAAAGATGATTATTACAGATTAAATTATGAATCTTGTAAAAAAATAAGAAAAAATGGAGGAGAGTAAAATGTATTTAGGAATTTTAGAAAATAAAAATAAAGAATTATTTTTAAATCTTGCTTATAACCTTGCTTTATCTGATGGAGATTATAGTGAAGATGAAGAGATGATGATAAAAAGTTATTGCAATGAAATGCAAATAGAATTAGATATGAAAAATATTAATAGGTCAATAGATAGTATTATCAAAGAAATGTCAGAAGAATGTAATATAAGAGATAAAAAAATAATCGCATTTGAAAGTATAGGATTGGCTATGTCAGATGGATGTTATTGTGAAAAAGAAATAAAAGTAATTGAATCTATGATTCTAAAATTTGATTTATCTAGAGAATTTGTAAATAAATGTGAAGAAATTATTAATGAATATATAAATTTTCAATATAAAATAAATACACTAGTATTAGATTAATAAATATATTTTATTTAGTATAGGAGATGAAGCTAAGTTGTTTCGTTTTTTTAAAAAAAAGTCAAATAAATCAATAGATAATGCTGATGATTTGTTCAAAGAAGGTAAAATGAAAGATTCTATAAAAATAGCATCTGGTTTTGCAGTGGAAGAATCAGCAAGACAATCAACAGAAAAGGCTGCAGCTCATTATGCAAAACCAGAGTCATATACTGGAAATAGACATTTATATGATAGTGGAATCGCAAAAAAAAATGCAAAGACAGAGTTGTTCAATAGTAGAAAGGATGTAATAGATCCATACACTGGGAAAAAACTAGTACTTACAAAAAAAGAAGCAAAGGCACGTTATGGTTTAAATTGGCAAGATCATCTTGCTGAAACTGATCACATAAAACCGTTGGAGCAAATACATTCAGAAAATAAGAATAATGTATGGGTAACTAATGATAATATTAAGAATGCAGCTAATAGCAAAGATAATATGGTGGTTACCTCTAGAAAAGTTAATAATTCAAAACGTAGTCGAACTAATAAAGAGTATGTGGAAGATAAAGAATATCTTAAAGAAAAGGGTGTTAAACTTTCTAAATCTGGAAAAGAAGCAGCTATTAGAGATGGTGAAAATGCAAATAAATCAATAAATCGTCAATTAAGAAAAGATGCTATAGAAGGTATTATAGAAACTGGACATCAAGCAGGACAAGCAGGTGCTATAAATTCAGGTGTTACAACAGCTACAATGTCTGGAATTATGAACTTAGTAGATGTTATAGAAGGGAAAAAAGATGTAGGAGAAGCTATTGCAGATACTGCAATCACTAGTGGAAAATCTGTTGTGTCAGGATATGTGATGGGAGGAGGATTGACGATTGTATCTCATTCATTATCTAGCTCATCCTCAAAATTTATACAAGCTCTTATAAAGTCAAATGTTCCAGGAAAAGTTATTACGGCAGTTATGGTAACAGGAGATACTTTAAAAAAATATGGTAATGGTGAGATTTCTACAGAAGAATGCTTAATTAGATTAGGAGAAAAAGGTATAAATTTTGCAACGACAGGATATGCAATGACTGTTGGTCAGACTTTAATTCCAATTCCAATAGTTGGTTCTGCTATTGGTGCATTAGTTGGTTCGGTATTAACTAGTAATTACTCTAATCAATTGATTAATGAATTAAAGAGAAAAGAGCTTGAACATCAAGAAAGAGAACGTATTATAAGAGAATGTGAGATAGCAACACAACAAGCTATAGAATTTAGAGAAAAATTAGAGAGATATCTAGAAAATTATTTTAATGATTACAAAGATTGCTTTAATGAAGCGTTATGTGAAATAAAATCTTCACTTCAATTAGGTGATGCAGAGGGAGTAGTTTCTGGAGCAAATAAAATAACTAAAAAATTAGGTGGAAGCGTACAATATGATACATTTGAAGAATTTGAAGATTTTATGAATTCTGAAGAATCATTTGTATTATAAGATAGGAGGGGTGAAAAATGCCAATACCATTTCTTTTAGCAGGAGCAGCAGTAGCTGCAGGAGCTATTGGTGCTGTAGGGCATAAAGATGCAAAAGAAACAAATGAAAGAGCGGAAAGAATGTGCAATGATGCACAAGAACTATATGAAAATTCAAAAAGATCATTAGAAATATCAAAAAATGAAATGGAAAAGTCTCTTTTAAAATTAGGAAATACAAAGAAGAAGACATTAGATAATTCGATAAGTCAATATGTAGGAAGTTTTGGAAGGATTAAAGATATTAATTTTGAAGAATCTACAGGATTAAATGAAATTTCTAATTTGAGAATTTCGTCACAGGATATAGTTGAACTTGTTAATATGTCAAATATTTATAATTCAAGTATTAAGAGTGGAGCAGCAGGAGCAGCAACAGGTGCAATAATCACATTGGCTGCTAGTGGATCATTGCCTATAATAACAAGTACATTAGGAACTGCAGGTACAGCATTGGCTATAGGAGAAGTTGGTATGGCAGCAGGTTTAGCAGGGTCAGCATTATCATTAGGTGCTGCAATGACACCACTTGCAGCAATTGCAGCACCAGTTGTAATGTTTACAGGTATTTCTGCTAGTATAAAAGCTGATGAAAATCTCGAAAAAGCTAGAGTTATGTATTCACAAGCAACAGCTGCATCTGAAAAAATGAAAATATCTCAAACATTGTGTGAGGCTGTTTCAGAGAAATCGGATATGTTTGATACACTTTTAATTGAATTAGATGAAATATTTTCAGAATGTACTGCGTTACTTGATGGTGTAACAAGAAGAAAAATGGGAATATTTAAAAATAAGAAAGTTTCTTATAAGGATTTGACACTAGAAGAAAAAAAATTACTTATGGTTACAGGATCATTAGCAAAAGCAGTAAAGACTATAATAGATACCCCTATGTTAAATGAAGATGGTAATCTTTCTTTCAAGTCAGAACGAGTTTATAATGATGTAAAAAAACAATTGCCAGGATTTATACATAATGGTGAAGAAGTTAAATCTATAGACTATGGTATTAAAGCTAAATCATATATGAATAAGAAAACAAAATTAAAAGGAGATTCAAATAGTAATGAAGAAGGGTTAAATGGCAAAAGTGCTGTAAAAAGTGTATTTGCAATTATAGCCACGATAATAATGTATAATATTACAGATGGATTTATTGGAGCCTTACTATTTATACCAAAAATT
>ERZ1463036.166-NODE-166-length-15122-cov-35.315325_pt1 | contig 15122 bp, 13 predicted proteins | sample MGYA00564485_ERZ1463036 | MGnify/ENA primary metagenome ERZ1463036 (study PRJEB39244, sample SAMEA3635127) | Helicobacter pylori | study: EMG produced TPA metagenomics assembly of PRJEB11511 data set (Assembly of a 5300-year-old Helicobacter pylori... | reverse complement strand
TTGAAAGTCAAGAGGGAGTTAATAATATTGACTCAATAATTGAAACTACAGATTAAATATTAGTTGAAGCTAAGAAAGTTGCTAAAACTTTTGATTTTGTAAAAGAAAATTCAGAAATAATAGTAGCAGCTAGTATGCCAACAACTCATACAGGCGGTACTAATATGTTAAAAATAGAAAAAATTTAATTAAACTAATATATAAAAAGATAGCTGAATATATAAATTTTCAGCTATCTTTTATTTACAAATATAATTTAATACTTAAATCAATATATTTTTTAATTAAAAATTATACTTAATTTTATTATTTATAATCATTTAAAATAAATCTTTAAATAAATCTCCAAGTGTTACTCCTTCATCATTGTCATCAACATACTGAAGATATTCTTTGCTCTTTTCAGTTGCATCTTTTATGCTTAAAGCTAATTTCTTTTCATTTTTATCAACATTTAAAACTTTAACTTTGACTTTTTGACCAACCTTTAATACTTCTTCAGGTTTCGCTATGTGTTCATCAGTTATTTCTGTTATATGAACTAATCCTTCTATTCCTTTAAACACTTCGACAAAAGCTCCAAAGCTTGTAAGTCTTACTACCTTACCTTCTAAAGTGTCACCAATTTTTAGTTCATCTCCATGTAAAGTCCATGGTTCTTTAGCTACATCTTTTAATACTAATGATAACTTTTTATTTTCTAAATCTACGCTTCCAATATAAACTTCAACTTCATCATTTACTTTTACTACATCTTCAACTCTCTTAACTCTTTCCCAAGCTAAATCATTTATATGAACTAAACCTTGTATGCCTCCAATATCAACGAAAGCCCCATATTTAACAGTTTTTTTAACTATACCTTTTCTTTTTTCACCACTTTTTAATTCTTTCCATAAAGCAACTTCTTTTTTCTTATGTTCTGCTTCTTCAATAACTCTTCTTGAAGCGACTATTCTATTATTATTAAAATCTAATTCTATTATTTTAACATCTAAATCTTTTCCTATTAAAGATTTTAATTCTATTCTTTCTCTTGAAGCTTGTGATGCTGGTATAAATACTCTTACTAAGCCAAAGTATGAAACTAATCCACCCTTTACTTCTTCTTTAACTTTTACAGTTAATATCTCGTCATTTTTAAAAGCATTTTTTATCGCTTCTCTTTCTTCTTTTAATAATGCTCTTTTTCTTGAAAGACTTACAAAGCCTTCCCCATCATTTGGTGAAAGAACAACTACATTTATTTCATCTCCAGGCTTTACAACCTCCATTGGATTTTCATCATTATTTGTAAGTTCTTCTCTAGTTATTACTCCATCAAAGGCATATTTTATATCAACTGTAACTTGTTTATCGTTAACATCGATTACCTTACCATTTAATATATCACCTTTATTAATTCTTTTAACATCATAAGATTCTAATAATTGACTCATATTGTTTTCATTTGTCATATAAAATCACTCCTTCTATTTCCCCACATATAATCTAATTTTAATCCAATGATAATTCTAATACAAGAAAAATAGCTAAATTATAAGATATTATTTAAACATTAAATACATAAATTCATATAATATATAGTATTACTTATTGTGGGGGACTATATGAAATTATTAAAAAAATTTAATCTTTTAAAAAATTCCTCATTAAAAAAATATGAAGAATTAATTGAAATGAAAAATATTTTAGATGATTATTCAAAAGATTTTGCTAATCTATTAGATAGACTTTCAGACCTTGAGCTTGACCTTGAATTTCTTGAAGACATATATGTTGAATATGAAACTAAAGTTACATTAGCAATAAAAAAAGATAATATTAAACTTGCAAAAAAAGCCCTTCAAAAAAAGTTGATGGCTTATAACGACTTTCTAGAGCTTAAAAATTTAGTAAGTCACATTTATTATTGTAAATATAAAATACACACTTTATTAGAAAAATTTGAAGTTGAATATTCTAATATAGTATTTAATTATGAAAATAATAATTCAAAAGAACTTTCTTCCTGTATTAAAAAATTTTCAAAAATTGAATCTAATTTGTCAGAAGAATTCAAAAAAATAAATGATGTTCCTGAATTTATACCTACTGAATTTAACTTAGATACAGAACTTAAAAAGTATATTTAAATAAAAAAGGCTACAATTTTTAAGTAGCCTTCTTTTAGTATAATTAAATTTCTTTAGCTTCTATTAAGTCATATCCAGCATCATCAATTATTTCATTAATTGATTCTTTAGTTAAATCACCATATACTATAGCTTCTCCAACCTTTACTTCATAACCTTTTACTCTTGGATCTCCTGCAAATGCTTCCTCAACATTTTTAACACATTTTTCGCATCCCATTCCATCAATTTTAATTTCAAACTTTGCCATAATAATCACTCCTTAAATTTTATCCCTTTATAATATTTTAACTTTTAATTGTTAACTCATTAAAACTTTGGTTTAAATTTTTTAAGTCTTAATGCATTTAATAAAACAGAAACTGAACTTAAGCTCATTGCAAAGGATGCAACCATTGGATTTAAAAGATGACCTCCAAAAGCATATATTACTCCCATTGCAAATGGTATACCTAATACGTTATACCCAAATGCCCAAAATAAATTTTCTTTTATATTCTTTATTGTTGCTCTACTTAACTGTATTGCTGTAACTACATCTAAAATATCACTTCTCATAAGTACAATATCTGCTGATTCTATGGCAACATCAGTACCTGAACCTATAGCTATACCAATTTCTGAAGTTACAAGTGCAGGTGCATCATTTATTCCATCACCAACCATAGCAACCTTTTTACCCTCTAATTGTAACTCTTTAACTACATTTGCTTTACCTTCAGGTAATACATCTGAAACTACTCTATCTATTCCAACTTGTTTAGCAATAGCTTTTGCAGTTTTCTCATTATCCCCTGTTAACATTACAACTTCAATTCCCATATTATGAAGTGCTTTAATAGCTTTCTCACTATTTTCTTTCACAGTATCTGCTACAGCTATAATTCCAATTAAAATTCCATCTATAGCTATAAACATTGGTGTCTTTCCACTACTTGCTAAGTTATTTGCTTTTTCCTCTATAAAATTAATGCTTATATTGTTTCTATTCATAATTTTTCTATTTCCAATTGAAACACATTTATTATTAATAGTTGCATTTATACCTTCACCTGGTATTGAATTAAATTCTTGTATAGAAGGTAATTCTATTTTTTTATATTCTGCTTCTTTAACTATTGCATCTCCTAAAGGATGCTCTGAACCTTTTTCAGCAGCAGCTGCAAATTTAAGAATTTCATTTTCATCAAAATCTTCTGTAATTTTAATTATATCTGTAACCTTTGGTTTACCTTCTGTAATAGTGCCTGTTTTATCAAATACTATTGTGTTTATTTTATGTGCTTCTTCAAGTGCTATACCGCTTTTTATTAAAACTCCATTTTCTGCACCTTTACCTGTACTTACCATTATCGCTGTTGGTGTTGCTAATCCAAGAGCACATGGACAAGCTATTACAAGAACAGAAATTAATATATTAAGAGAAAATTCTAAATCTTTATTTCCAATAAAATACCAAACTAAAAAAGATACTACTGATATAGCAATTACTGTAGGAACAAAATATCCTGATATTATATCAGCAAGCTTTGCAATTGGTGCTTTCGTTCCTTGAGCTTCTTCAACTAAACTTATAATTTGTGATAATACCGTATCATTCCCTACTTTTGTTGCTTTATATTTAAACATTCCATGTTTATTTATACTAGCACCAAAAACCTCATCACCAACAGATTTTTCTACTGGAATACTTTCACCTGTAAGCATTGCTTCATCTATAGTTGTAGTTCCTTCTATAACTATTCCATCAACTGGTAACTTTTCTCCTGGTTTAACTAAAATAATATCTCCAACTGAAACATCATCTATGTTAACTACTCTTTCTTTTCCATCAACTAATATTGTTGCAGTCTTTGGTGCAAGTCCCATAAGTTTATTTATAGCATCTGAAGTTTTACCTTTTGTAAGTGCTTCTAAATATTTACCAAGACTTATAAAAGCTATAATCATACCCGCTGATTCAAAATACAAATGATGAGCAAAATGATGTTCCCCGTATCCAATTTTAATTAAAGCATACACACCATATAAAATTGATGCAGAACTTCCTAATGCTATAAGTGTATCCATATTAGGACTTAAATGAATTAAATTTTTAAATCCATGTATAAAAAAATCTCTTCCTACAATAATTACTACTGATGCTAATATAAGTTGAATAAATGCATAATTAAATGGATTATTGTTTGGATTTATAATATTAGGTACAGGTAATCCCATCATAGGTCCCATTGATATTATTACTAATGGTATTGCAAATATAGATGACCATATTAATCTATTTCTTGCCGATTTTATTTTTTGATCACTATCATTTTTTAAATTTTTATTTTCATTATCATTTAATTCTACTGCTTCGTAACCAGCTTTTTTAACAGCATCTTCAATTTCTTTTGATGAAAGCTTTTTATTATCATATTTAACATTCATATTAGATGTAGCTAAATTCACTACTACATCATCAACTCCATCTATCTTTCTAACAATTCTTTCAACACGTGCTACACAAGATGCACATGTCATTCCATTAACCTTAAATTTACTTTCTCTTTTATTTTTATCATTTATCTTTTCTGCACCATATCCAGCCTTTTCAATCTTTTTTACAATATCTTCTGGTGAAATTACACTTTTATCATATTTTATATTTGCTTTTTCAGTTGCTAAATTAACAGTAGCTTCTTCTATTCCATTCATCTTATTTAAAATTTTTTCCACTCTTGATGAACATGATGCACATGTCATTCCACTTATTTTATAATTTTCATTAATAATATTTTTGTTTTCTAATTCTTTAGCTTCATATCCAGCTTTCTTAACCTTTTCCTCTATATCATTAGAAGTAACTTTATCTTCATCAAAATTTACTATCATTTTTTCTGTTGCTAAATTTACAACAGCATTATCTACACCATCCATCTTGTTTACAACTTTTTCAACCCTCGCTGAACATGATGCACATGTCATTCCATTTATTTTAAATTCCTTTTTCACTTTATACCTCCTTACAAATTTCAATAATTATTTATCAATTAATTTTGTAAGTATTTTTATTATTTCTTCTATTTTAATGTCCTTTTCTTCTTCACTAACTAAAGCTTCTTTAACACAATGATGCATATGCTGTGTTAATATATGCTTATTAGCTTTTTTAAGAAGACCTTGTGCTGCTATTATTTGATTTGAAATATCAACGCAATATCTCTCATCTTCTATCATTTTTATAATTCCATCTATTTGTCCCCTACAAGTTTTTAATACTTGTAATGCTTTCTTCTTATCATCATTCAAAACAATCACTCCTTACCCCTCCCAATAGGGGTGTATTATATTTTTATAATACTCCTTCATTTATTTAATGTCAATTTATCTTTTTTATTCATATTATTTATAAAAATAGAGCTGTTTTAAAAAAACAGCTCTAAAAATTTAATCTTCTTTAATTTCTAATTCATTATAACAATAATTTATTATATCACTTCTTTTTATTATACCAATAAATATTCCTTCATCATCAACAACTGGAACAAAATTTTGATTAACTGCAAGAGATATAAGACTTTGAATATCTGAATTTATCGAAACACTTTTATGTGCTCTTCTAGTCTTTATATCCTTAACCTTTACACTTTCTGTATTTTTAAAATTAAGATCAGGAGTATTTTTTAATTTCCATAGTAAATCTCCTTCAGTTAATGTTGAAACATATCTTCCATGCTTGTCCAGTAACGGGATTGCTGTATAACCATGGTGCTCCATTCTCTCCATAACTTGTCTCATTGTTGATTCTTGATTTTCATAAACTACTTCATTCTTAGGAGTAAGAAAAAATGCTATATTCATAGTTATCCCTTTCCTTTTTAATATTTTAATTTAAATGTCTAAGTTTATTTTAACATAATTTATAAGCTTTGTTATAGAGCTCTTTCTTTCTTAAGAAAATATTTATCTAATTTATATGAATAATCTAAATATTCTTTTTCACTTATCATACTACTAATCTCAGAATATACATATTCTCCATGTAATGTTTTTTTCACTATTACTTCATTTACAATTGCATTATTGCATTTTGAGCACTTTCCAACAGAAATAAATCTCCATTTATTAGGCATATAATCAAAGTCTAGTTGTATTTTCTTATTGCACTTTGGACATAAAGAATTAATTTTTTCATTCTCTAAAATTAATTCTTCAACATTATTAATAGTAATAGCTGGCATATCATATATATCATCAATTATATAATTTTTAACTATTCTATAATTATATAAATTTTTAAAAACAAGAACAGTAAAGTTAGCATCATTTAAAGCATCATGTAAAAGTCTGCTATCAATTTTTATGTTTAATCTTTTTAAGGCATTTTTTAAACTTAAAGATTTTTTTGCACCCAATACTTTACTAGCATATTCTTGTATATCTAAATATTTTCTAATCCACTTTAAATCTTTAAAATTATGATAATGTGCATTTATTATTATTTGTGCAATATCATCTTTTGCCCAAGAACAAACTATATCATCACCTATAAAGTCTTTAAGCTTACTCATAGCATTACTAAAGCTTAATCCATTTTCCAAATCCTTCTCTGTAATATTTGTTATATTTTTTATTTCAGGATTTAATATTGGTATTATGGAAGGCTTAATATAAGCCTTAAACCTTCCAATAACCTTCATATATTTGTCTACTTTAATTGCACCAATTTCTATTATCTCATCTTTCACACTAATTTTATTTAACTCAGAATAATCATAAAATATATTTGGATAGTACTTTTTTATATTATTTAAATTATTAAATTCTAAGTCTATTATTACGTACCCCATATAAAATACCCTCTCTTATAAATATTAATTAAATTCTATACCAGCAAGTTTCATTAAATGTATTGCATTTTGAGTTTCACTTTTTCCTTTTCTAAGCTTATAATCAAACTTTATTTTATTCTCCTCATAATACTCTCTAAAATTATAATTTTCTATTCGATTATCTATTTTTTCCAAATCACAAAGTTCTAAATCATGAGTTGAAACTAATCCAATAGCTCCACTATTTATAAGTTGCTTTATAAGCTCAGTAGCACCTATATGTCTATCTACTGAATTTGTTCCCTTAAATATTTCATCTAATAAAAAGAATACTTTCTCACCTCTTTTGCTGGCTTCTATAAGTATTTTTATTCTAAGAATCTCAGCATAAAATGATGAAATATTTTCTTCTAAATTATCTTTAGTTCTCATACATGTATAAACATTAAATATTCCACATTCAAATTCTTCACTAAATGTTGGTGCTCCTATATATGAAAGAATTAAATTTAAACCTATAGTTCTTAAAAAAGTACTTTTACCAGACATATTAGATCCAGTTATTAAAGTTACCTTTTTATTATTTGAAAGAGAATAGTTATTTCTAACAGCCTTTTCTCCTAACAACGGATGACCAATCATCTTACCTTTAACTTCTTTTTCCTCTAATATCTTAGGAAAATTCCAATTTTCAAAATCAAAATATAAATTTGATATACTACTTAAAGCATCTATCTCGCTAATAACTTCAAGCCAACCTTCTAAATATTCTCTATTTTCTTCTCTCCATTCATTTACATTATCTATTATAAAAACATCTGAAAATATAAATAAATTTATTATTAAATAGTATGCATTACCAACACTATCTCCAATCCAATCTAATAAATTAGATAATTTTTTCATTTCTTCTCCACAAGAGCTACCTTTGTTATTTTTAAGATTTAATTTAATATTAAGTAAATATGATGACTTAAATTCCTTTTTTTCAATCATATTTAATATTTCAGCATAAGATTTTATTGTATATTTAATTTCATTAAATACTACTAAATCTTCTTTATTTTCTCTTGTGAGCAACTTAATAACAATAAAGTTAATCATTAAAACTAATAATATATAAGTTGGTCTTATATATCCTATTATTGAAAAAACAATACTAGAAAAAGTTAAAATTATAAATAAATAAGCTATAATTTTTTTACTTATGCCTTTATTTGACTTTTCCTTACTCCAATTTAAGAATATTTCCAACTCATTTATTTCTTTTTTCTTTAATTTAAAATTACGCTTCCCTTTTACTATTAGGTTCTGTCTCCACTTAATATCACTGCCTAATTCTTTTATTGCCTCTTGTCTATTTTCTATATCAATTTTACTTGGTAATTTATTAAGCTTTAAATACTTAACAAGCTTATCTCTTCCACCTTTTGTTATAGTATCATTTATTAATTGAAATAAAGAACTTTTCCCAAATATATCAATATCTGATACAAAAGGATGCTTATCTTCAATATATTCTGCTCCATTATCCTCTATTTCTTTAAACTTTCCAGTTACTCTCTTTAATCCCTTTTCGTTTATTTCTAAAAACATTTTTAAAGTTTCAAATTTATTTATAAGTTTATTGTGATACACAACAATAATTATTCCTAAAATAACCAATATAGCTTCTGATAGTATAAGTAAGTTAGTCTTATTTTCTTTATAAAAAAAATATCCACTACCTATAATTAACAATACTATTAAAAGTCTACTCCACCCAAATAAAGCTATATTTTTATTTAATTCTCTTATTTTAATGTTACTTTTTTCAATATTACTTTTATAATAATCTAAAGCTTTTATAAAGAACGCCTCCTTTTACAAAATTTCACATATATAATTATATCACATTACTTTAAAAAAAGGTTTGATTCACTATTTATTAGTAAAATCAAACCTTTATTGAATCAGTTTTATTCTAGTAAACTTTTATATATAACATCAAGGTCATATTCCATACCTTCTAAATATGTTTTATCATCTTCTTTTGATTCTAAAGTGTATATTTTTTCAACTTTAGCTCCAGCTTCTCTTGCTAATGTTTCAGACTCTTTTGGTGATGCTAAACTTTCTGAAAATACTGTTTTTATGTTATTTTCTTTGCAATACTTAGCAAGATTCTCTAATGTCTTTGGAGTAGCTTCTCCATCAGCATATAAATCACTTATAGATTTTTGTTTTAATCCAAAATCTCTACAAAGATATCCAAAAGCAGCATGACCAGTTACAAAATCTTTATTTTTAAGTTTTTCAAATTTTGGTTTATATTCATTATACAATTTATTGAATTTTACCTTTAAATCTTCATAATTCTTTTGATAAAAATCTTTATTATTTGGATCTTTTTCTATTAATGCATTTTTTATGTTATTAGCTTGAACCTGTGCCTCTTTTAAACTAAGCCAAACATGCGGATCTATCTTATCTCCATCTTTTATTACCTTAACATCTTTACTTGAATCCACCATAAGTGTTTTGCTATCTTTTAATTGACCCTTAACTTGATCTAACCAATGCTCTAAACCTAAACCATTATATACAAAAACATCACTTTCTGTAAGAGTTTTTAAATCAGTTGGTTTTAATTCAAAATCATGTGGTTCTTGACCTGGACCAACTAAAGTTAATATATTAACCTTATCTCCACCAATCATTCTTGTAAATTGCTCTAACGGATAAATTGAAACTACAACACTTAACTTTCCATCTCTTTTAATTTCATTAGATTTCTCACCAGAACATCCAATCAATCCTATAGTCAAAAGTAGTACGGAAATTATACCTATAATTTTTTTCAAATTCTACACCTCATTTGCATATGATTTGCATTTACATAAAATCATATTAATATAATTTCCCAGTAATGTCAATTCTAAATATTTATAAAGTTTGCTTTAATTTCTTTATTTTTAATAATATTTTTATCAATTGATTGACATGAAAATATTATTGTTTGAGCAAAATTCATATCATTTATAACATCTATTGCTCTTTCCCTTCTCATGTCATCATATTGAACAAACGAATCATCAAATATTATAGGAACTTTTTTATTTTTAAATATTAATTGTATAAAAGCTATCCTAAGAGCTAAATATAACTGATCATTCGCCCCATTACTTAAATATTCTCCGGGAAATATGTTTATTTTGTCTCTTACTGTCATATTATAGTCTTCTCCAAGCTTAACTTCTGAATATTTATCTAAAGTTAATTTTTTAAATATCTCTAATATTTTTTTATTAAGCGCTGGCCCAAAGCTTTCTCTTACTTCTCTTCCTGAAGCCTCTAAAACTTCTATTGCAACATCTATAGCTTTTAATTTTTTATCTAAAATATTAATTTCTTCTACTATGTTTTCTAAATCTTCTTCTATATCTACTATATTTCTTTTACCTAAAAAACTAGTTTTTATTATATTTTCTAAATCTTTTATTTTCTTTTCTACTTCTATTAAAAGATTTGATTTTTCTTTTACTTCCCTTTCTATTTCTTCTTCTGAATTATATTTATAATTTATATTGCCATTTAATACATCTTTTATTTCTTCTTTTATCTCTTCAATATTTCTGTCTTTTAGTAATACTTTATATGTTTCATCAACGCTTTTTAATGAACTTTCTAATTCTTTCTTCTTTAAAATTTTATCTCTAAATTCTTTTAAATACATTTCTAAGTCTACTAATTGAATATGCTCTAAATCCATAACAGTTAATTTTTCTTTTATTTCTCTTTCTTTTTCTTTTAACTCTGATATTATTCTATCTAAATTTTCTTTCTTGGAATTATATTCTATATTCAATAAATTTAAATTGTTTTTTATTTTATTATATTCATCAAGCTCTAAGTAAATTTCTTCTAAATTATCACAATTACAAAGTTTCATTATTGATGAAAGTATTTTTTCATTTTGTTTGTATCTATCTTCATCTTTTTCAAAAGATAAATTATCTAGTTGTTTTTTTCTCTCTTCAATTCTTAATTTTGATTGGCTTTCTGCAACATAAAAACTTTCTAATGTATTTATAGCCATTAACAGATTTTTGTAATTATTACATTTTATTAATTTTACATATTCATTTAATTGCTCTTCAATATTTTTGATTTCACTATTCAAATTATCAACAACTTTTTTACTTTCTAAACCACTATTCACATTATTTAATGAATTATTACTAATTAAAATAATTACTATTCCTAATACTATAAATATTGCAAATATTACGTATAAAAATATATTGTTTATTGATGCTATATTGATACCAATTAATACTCCACTTATTGCTGATAATATAAACCCTAGTTTCCTCTTGCTTTCTAATTTAGATTTTCCTATTAAAACTTTATCATCATAATTATCTGAATCCTCAACTAAATTTTTTACTTTATAAAGCTTTTCTTCATATTCTTTAAATAAATTTTTTACTTTATCTCTATGTGATATTAGCTTTAATGAATCTCCTAAAAACTTTTTCTTTTTATTTATCTTGTCCTCTTCTTCTTCAATAGATAACTTTAACTTCTTGTTTAATAAAGCTCTTTCTCTAAGACCTTCTTGTTCTGCATTTAACCTTATTAACTTTTCTTTTAATCCATCCTCCATTGAAGAAAATACTTCATATCTCTTTATTTTCTCACTTTCATCCTTTATTCTATTTTCTACTTCTTTTAATTCATACTCATTCTCATTTTTTATGTCTAAAAAAGTTAAATACTTTTTATTTTCTTCACTAAGTTCATTTATATATTTTTCATCTATTATTCCATTATTTCTTCTTAGTTCTGTTTCAATTTCCTTTTCTCTTCTTTTTAAATCTTCACTCTTTTTTAAGTAATTTGTTATTTCTCCATATTCTTTTTGAAGATTAATTTTCTTTAAGTATTTTTTAAATAATTCTAATTTCTCTATTTCTTCTCTTAACTTTTTTCTCTCTTCTTTTTTATTTATTAATTCATTCTCATTAATTAAGTTAGATTCTGAAATTTTATAAGCTTCATATCTTTCTTCTATGACATTATTATATCTTTCTTTTAATATATCAAGTTCACCATTTTTTCTTGTTGTAGTTAATTCTTTTCTAGTAACCTTAAGCTTTTCAATAGCAGAATATGCTGAAACCTCTCCTTCACCACAACCAAATATATCAATTATTTTTTGTATTATTTGTTCATCTTTATCCCTTGATACAACAACTCCAAGTTGAGGTATAAATAATGTCTTTAAAAATGTATTTGAGTTTACCCCTAAAAAATATGAGCCTGGCTCATCCTTATTTATATCTTTTACTTCTTCTCCAGTTAACTCATCATATATAATAGATACATCATCTTTTTTAGTTAAACCAAAACTTCTTTTAATGATATAATCTTTATTTTCATGTGAGACTATAAGCTCACCTTGCATTTTTTCTCCTGAAAATGGCATATACTTTTTTCTTAAATTATTCTTTCCACCTCTAGAACTCCCAAATCCATATAACCAAATTCTTATAAAATTCTGAATTGTACTTTTCCCTTTTTCATTTTCACCATATAATAAATTTATTCCATTATTTAAATCTATTTCTCTGTCCTTAATCCCTCCAAAGGATTTAATTCTAATCTTTTTAATAATCATCCAAATTCACCTCATCTTCTGTCAAGCTTTGCAGTCCTATTTTTAAAGCAAGTTCTAATATTTCTAATTCTTCTCCACTTGCCTCAGATATTTTATTACTAATTTTTTTTACAAATATTCCTTTTGTTGAATGTTTATTTTCTATATCATCTATTCTAACTTTTATTTTTGTCTTATCTTTAATCTTCACAAAGTAAAATTCACTATCTAACTTTTCCTTTAATATTTTTTCATTTATCTTAAAACTTGCGTCAATTTCACCAACTAAATTTACTTTAAATATATTAATTTTCAAATCAAAATCTTTAAGTTCTTCTAAGATTTTTCTTTTTATTTCTCTATACCCAAATGCACTTTCTATATTTACATCCTTCTCTATATACTCTCTTTTACATGTTTTTTTAAAATCCAAATCAACATAACCTTTTCCTACATATCCGATTAAAATTCCCTTTGCACCTAATTCATCAAAACCTCTTCCTTGAGGACATCCACTATAAGCATAACTTGTTGTTCCAACCTTTTGCACTCCATTAAATTTATGTCTATGTCCAAGAGCTATATAATCTAATTTCGATTCTTCTATATCCTTTATTGTTATAGGATTATATTCATTTGTAGTTCCTTGATTTGATAATTCCCCATGAATCACAGCTATATTTATAAAATTTTTATCTACTTCTATATTTTTTAACATAGATTGTCCAACATAATTATCTTCAAAAGCTGCTCCATAAATATTAGTTTTTAACTCTTTTATAAAAACCTTTTCTAAAGAACTTTTAAAAACATGTACATTTTCTGGCCAATCAACTAGCTTATAAAACGATTTAAAGTTATAAGGATCATGATTTCCTGGACTTATAAAAACTTTTGTTCTTTTTAATCTCTTTAATTCTTCCTGTATAAAAATTAATGTACTTTTATTTAACGTATAATTATCAAATATATCTCCTGCTAACAGCATTATATCTACATTTTCTTCATTACATATTTTAATTATATTACTAAAAACTTCTTTTATTTCCTCTTTACTTTTATCTGCTAATTTATTTCTAAATTCTTTAAATGGTGTATCAAAATGTATATCTGCACAATGAAGTATTTTTACTTTTTCCATAATAAATCCACCTTTCTATTTAACGAACTTTTGTTCTCATTTTATCATACATTTTACGCAAAAAGAAAGAGGATGATTTACTAAAATCATCCTCTTGGCATTGAAATACGTATTCCTTAAATGGTGTAATTACAAAGAGTTACTTAGAACCCTTTCAGTAGGTGTTTACTTTAGAGAACTTTCGTATTCCTCTACCATTCTCTTAACCATTTCGCCACCTACGGATCCACATTGTCTTGAGCTTAAATCTCCGTTGTAATCACTAAATGGAACTCCTAATTCTCTAGCTACTTCATTTTTAAATGCTGCTAGACCCTTTTTAGCTTCTGGAACTATCACTCTATTTGACATAATTGATCCCTCCTCAGGCTTACGGTAATTGTAAAACAAATTTTAATTTATCTTACAATCATAGTTTATCCTGAGGATAAAGTTTAATCCCAAGTAACTTTTTCCAATTACATTAATGCTTTAAACTTATATCCCATTTTATTTAAGTCATTTATTTTATTTTCTAATTTATTATATTCTTCTTTATTAATTTTATTTAAATCTATATAAAAAGCTATATCTTGATTATTTAAATCAATTAAATCAATTTTTTCATCTATAATTTGAACATTATTTTTATCTAATATATTTTTAATATCTAAGTATTTTGGTATAATTGTGTGACCATTTTTTTGCATTAAACCATAATACTGTTTATTTTCATCGTCAATTTGTTCATTTTCTAAAAATGTTAGTTTAATTTTTAATGAATTTGCAAAATCAATAATTTCAGGTACGTTCTTGTTTATATTTGCATCTTCGGATTCTACTATTACATACACACTAGATGCATCCCTATCTTTTAATTTTTTTATTGATTTATATTCAGCATCTACAATAGTGTCAACAACATCATTTATTTTTTCTTCCTTATCCACACTTATAACTTCATGTTTTTCTGAAAGAATAACTCTAGTTTGAGTATGTATTATTCTATCTATAAAAATTATACTAACTAAAGTAACTACAAGAATTAAAATGCCTATTACAAATTTCTTCTTATTTTTACTCATATTTCCCCTCCTACATTGCTTCATAATTAAATTATACCATATTTTTTAATTAAATATTAATTTTTTTTCAATTATATTAATATTTTCTCTTTTTTGTTTTCTTTTTTGACAAATTAATTACATTTTAATATTTTTTTCTATATTTTCTAAAATTATAGGAGTTTTTTTAAATATAAATATATTTTAAGTAAAATGTTATTTATAACAACAAAAAAAGCACTTAGTTTCACTAAACTAAGTGCTTTTGGCAGGGGCAGTAGGACTTGAACCCACAACCAATGGTTTTGGAGACCACTACTCTACCAATTGAGCCATACCCCTAAGACA
>ERZ1463036.165-NODE-165-length-15139-cov-37.804429_pt1 | contig 15139 bp, 14 predicted proteins | sample MGYA00564485_ERZ1463036 | MGnify/ENA primary metagenome ERZ1463036 (study PRJEB39244, sample SAMEA3635127) | Helicobacter pylori | study: EMG produced TPA metagenomics assembly of PRJEB11511 data set (Assembly of a 5300-year-old Helicobacter pylori... | reverse complement strand
GGAGGTGTAGTGACATGATGATAATGAACCTTCAATTATTTGCCCACAAAAAAGGGGTAGGTAGCTCAAAGAACGGTAGAGATTCTGAGTCAAAAAGACTTGGTGTTAAATCAGCAGACGGAGAATTCGTTTTAGCTGGAAACATCATCGTTAGACAAAGAGGAACTAAAATCCACCCAGGAAACAACGTTGGAAAGGGTAAGGATGATACTCTATTCGCTAAAATCGATGGAGTTGTTAGATTCGAAAGAATGGGAAGAGACAAGAAGAAAGCTTCTGTTTACCCAATGAACGTAGAAGTAATAGCTGAATAATAGTTATTAATATAAAGCACCCATGAATTTGGGTGCTTTTTAAATATAAAAAAAGATTTTTAAAATGTATTTGTAATCTTTTTTTGTTTATATATAACGGTATTATGATATAATTAAGAAAATATTTTATTTGAATATATTTAATTTATTATCTATGGAAATAATACTAAGAGGAATATAAATTTTTTGCAGATATATTTTAAATTTAAAAAATAAATTTTCACAAAAGGAGAGGTGAAATTATGAGCATGTTTATAGATAAAGCCAAGGTCTTTATTAAATCTGGTAAAGGTGGAGACGGTAATGTTTCATTTAGAAGAGAAAAATACGTTCCACTTGGTGGTCCAGATGGTGGAGATGGTGGTAGAGGCGGAAGTATTATCTTTAAAGTTGATACAGGAATCACTACATTAATGGATTTTAAATATAAGAGAAAATTCGTAGCAGAGCCAGGAGAAAATGGTGGCGGATCAAAATGTTACGGAAAAGATGGAAATGATCTTTATATAAGAGTACCTTTAGGTACAATTATAAGAGAAGCTGAAAGTAATAAGATTATATGTGATCTTTCAGAAAAAGACGATGAATATGTTGTATTAAGAGGTGGAAAGGGTGGTAAAGGAAACTGTAAGTTCTGTACACCTACAAGACAGGCACCAACATTTGCTGAGCCTGGAATGCCTGGAGAAGAAATGAACATAATCTTAGAGCTTAAATTACTTGCAGATGTTGGTCTTTTAGGATTCCCTAATGTAGGAAAGTCAACATTCTTATCAATGACAACAAAAGCAAAACCAAAGATAGCAAATTATCACTTTACAACATTAAAGCCAAATCTTGGGGTTGTTGCAGCTGAAGGTGTAGAACCATTTGTTATGGCTGATATTCCAGGAATTATTGAAGGAGCAAGTGAAGGTGTTGGTCTTGGTCTTGAATTCTTAAGACATATAGAAAGAACAAGATTATTAGTTCATGTTGTGGATCTTTCAGGAATTGAAGGAAGAGATCCTTTTGAAGATTTCTTAAAGATAAACGAAGAACTTAAAAAATATTCTGTTAAACTTTGGGATAGACCTCAAATAGTAGTTGCAAATAAAATTGACCTTGTATTTGAAGAAGGTGTATTTGAGGAATTTGAAAGAAAAGTTAAAGAATTAGGATTTGATAAAGTATACAAAATGTCAGCAGCAACTAGAGAAGGTGTTGATGAAGTAATTAAAGAATGTGCAAGAATGCTTAAAGAAATTCCTATAACAGGACTTGAAATTTCAGAAGATGAAAGATATGTACCAGATGAAAAGAGATTTACTTATGATGTTAGAGTCGAAGAAGGTGACGAATTCGATACTTACTATGTATTTGGAAGTTTCGTAGATAGACTTTTAAGTGCAGTTAATGTAAATGATGCTGATTCATTAAGATACTTCCATAAAGTATTAAAGAATAAGGGAGTATTAGATAAGTTAAGAGAAATGGGAATCAAAGACGGTGACATGGTAAATCTTAACGACTTTGAATTTGAATATATACTATAGGAGGATTTTAGATGTTAATAGGAAAACAAAGAGCTTACTTAAGAGGGTTAGCTAATGATATGCAACCTATATTTCAAATTGGTAAAAATGGAATAGAGGAAACTTTTTTAAATCAAGTAAGAGATGCTTTAGAAAAAAGAGAACTTATTAAAATAAAAGTTTTAGAAAATAGTGGGCTTGAAGCTAGAGAAGCTTCAGATTATATATGTGAAAAGTTAAAGTGTGAAGGTGTTCAAGCGATTGGAAGTAAGATAGTTTTATATAAAAGATCATCAAAAAATCCAAAAATAGAAATACCAAGAAAAGCTAAAAATAGAAAGTAATGAAGAAGTATGGGATTATAGGAGGAACCTTTGATCCTATCCATAACGCTCATCTTTACATAGCTTATGAGGCTAAGAAGAGATTAAACTTAGATAAAATAATATTTATACCAAATGGAAGTCCCCCACACAAGCTAAATAAGAAGGTAACGGGGGCTTCTTTGAGGTATGAAATGGTAAAGGAAGCTATAAAAGATTTTGAGGATTTTGAGGTTTCAGATTATGAAATAGAAAAAGAAGAATTAAGTTATACTTATAAAACTTTAGAGTATTTTAATAAGGATAATGTTGAGTTATACTTTATAACGGGAGCAGATTGTCTTGTAAGCTTACATAAGTGGAAAAATGTAACTGAAATATTTTCTTTATGTAATTTTGTTGTATTTACAAGACCAGGATTTAAAGAAGCAGATTTAAAAAAGGAAAAAGAATTAGCAGAGAAGAAATACAATGGAGAAATTATATTTTTAAATGTACTTGATTTAGAAATATCTTCAACAGAAATAAGAAAAAGAATAGAAAATGGAGATAGAGTAGATTTTTTTGTACCAGAAAGGGTAATGAAAGTTATTGAAAGAGAAAAGCTTTATTGTAAGGAGAAGTAATATGGATTTTAGTTATATTTATGATTACTTAAAGGAAAATTTAAAACCTAAAAGATATATGCACACTTTAGGTGTTGTATCTACAGCTAAAAAATTAGCTGAGTTAAATGGTGTAGATGAGTATAAAGCAGAAGAAGCTGCGCTTTTTCATGATATTGGAAAGAATTTATCAAAAGAAGAATTATTAAAAATTATTGAAGATAATAATATAGAATTAACGTTAACAGAGAAAAAAACACCAGAGCTTTGGCATGGAATAGTGTCTAGAATAATTGCCAAAGAAAAGTTTAATATAGATGATGAAGAAGTACTTGAAGCTATGAGATGGCATACTACAGGTAAAGAAAATATGAGTAAACTTGAAAAGATTATTTATATTGCAGATATGATTGAACCTTCAAGAACTTATGATGGAGTAGATAAAATTAGAAGTGAAGTTTTAAAGGATTTAGATAGTGGAGTTCTTATGGGGATGGAACACACTATAAAATATTTACTAAGTAATGGCCAACTTATAGATATAAATACTATTAAAGCAAGAAATTATTTAGTTATGAATAAACTTTAACTTAAAATTATATTGGGGGGAACTAAAGTGGCAGATGATAGGAAAAATGTAGATCCTAGAAGAAGAAAAAGGATGGCAGAAAGAGAAGAAGTTATTAGGAGAAGACGTTCTAACAGAGAACAGGAATTAAGAAGAGGGAGATCAATTCCTGCAAATGATGCAAGAAGAAGAGTTGATGATGGAGTAATTTCAAGAAAAAAACCTCAAAAGAATCAACGGTTAAAGGATAAGCCTTCTAAGAAACTTAAAAGAAAGAAAAAAATTACTTTTAAAAGAATAATAGGAATAATAATTGCTGCTATACTTCTAATTACATTAGTCACTGGCGTTAGGATTGCAATGCTTTTAGATAAAGTAAGCACAGATAATATAATAAAACCTAATCCGGTTCCAATGAATCAAACTGTAAATATTTTAGTTCTTGGATTAGATGTTGGAGATGTTAATAATCCAAATGATGAATCAATAAAAAGAACAGATACTATGATGCTTATAAATTTTAATCCACAAACAAAAAAAGTAAATATAGTATCTATACCTAGAGATACTATGATTTATATAAATGGACGTAGGTGGAAGATAAATGCAGCTTACCCTATAGGGGGAGATGAAAGAGTAATTAAAGAAGTACAAGATATTTTATCCGTTAATGTAAATTATTTAGTTAAGGTTAATTATGCAGCATTTAGAGATTTTATTGATGCAATAGGTGGAGTTGATATGAAAATAAAATATGATATGGACTACACTGATAAATCTCAAAATTTACGTATAAAATTTAAAAAAGGAACTGAAGAACATTTAGATGGTAAAAGGGCTGAGGAGTTCTTTAGATGGAGAAAAAATAATGATGGAACAGGGCTTCCAAATGGAGATATAGATAGAATAAAAAATCAACATGAATTTTTAGCTCAAGTTGTTAAGAAGTGTGCAACTCCGGCTATAATATTTAAAATGCCTAAAATACTTAAAGTAATGGAAACAAATATTGAAACAAATATGCCAGGAACTACTATATTCAAATATGCATTGAAGCTTATGACATTAAAAGCAGGAAATATAAATATGACTACAATAAAGGGAACTCCACAAATGATTTCAGGTCAGTCATACTTTGTATTTAATAAACAAGCTAATCAGCAACTTATAAATTCTTTAAATTCAAATGGCGATAGTGGTCCAATATCACCTCAAGATGTAAGGATTAAAGTATTAAATGGTACAAAAATAAGTGGATTAGCTGCAACTTATAAAGTTCAACTTAACCAATTAGGATATACTAATGTTGATACTGGAAATACTAATCTTGTAAAGCAAAGTGTTGTTATGGTTAATAATGATAATATAAAATCTGAGCTTGAAAAGAAGTTTACAGCTATAAATAAAATTGAATCTATAGATTCAAGATATGAAGAACCAGGATATGATGTAATAATTGTACTTGGAGACGATGCTAAAAATTATTAAAGGTTAAACCTAGGAGGATTTTAGGGATAGATGAATACCTTAGAGAAATGTGTAACATCAAAAGATAATGGTGCGAATATAAGAGATTTTTTAAAAGATGAACTTGGATTATCTTCAAGACTTATAAGAAGATCAGCAAGAGAGAAAAGAATTTTTGTAAATGATGAAGCTGTAAAGATGAGTTTTAATCTTTCTGAAGGTGATAAAGTTAAAATAAATTTAGATAGAGAAGAAAGTCAAGATATAGTACCAGAAAAAATGGATTTAGATATTGTTTATGAAGATCAAGATATCTTAGTAATAAATAAAAGACCTTTTATGGTAGTTCATCCAACTAAGACATATCAATCTGGAACTTTAGCAAATGGAGTAATTAATTACTTTAAAGAAACAGGTCAAGGATGTATTGTAAGACTTGTAAGCAGACTTGATATGAATACATCAGGGCTTATTGTAATAGGTAAAAATCAATATGCACATATGGCTTTATCAAAGGATATGAAAGAAAATAAAATGCAAAAGCGATATCTTGCTATAGTTCATGGAAATCTTAAAGAAAAGGAAGGTACTATAGACCTTCCTATATATAGACCAGAAAAAGAAGATGGCTTTAGCAGTATAAAGAGAGTTGTTGATGAAAGAGGTCAAAGAAGCATAACTCACTATAAAGTATTAGAAAGTTTTAATGGTGGAGATTTAGTTGAATGTCTTTTAGAAACAGGAAGAACTCATCAAATTAGAGTTCATTTATCAAGTTTAGGTCATCCTATATATGGAGATTTTCTTTATGGAGATGGAGATAATGAGTTAGATCTTATAAATAGGCAAGCACTTCATGCATATGGATTAGACTTTGAATCTCCAAGAAATAAGACACCTTTAAGTCTTAGAGCTGAAATGCCAGATGATTTTAAAGAACTTATAGAAAAGATAAAATAATATTATTTTAAGTTAATCTGTATTTAGTATAAATTTAAAAGGTTGATTATTTAAAATAATTTCAATTAAAATTATTTTATCTTAATTTATGATAATAAAGTTCTGAATTTTGAATATTTAATAATAGAAGAATATATGATTAAATAAAAATAACACCTAATAAGAGTAGTCAATCTTATTAGGTGTTATTTATCTATATAATTTAAAAATTAGGATATTTAAATTTTTGTTTTATAAAGTTATCTTTTTCTATTTCTTATATGTTTCCACTTTTTTTCAAAAGCTAATTTTTTTCTTTTATTTTTAACATATATAATTCTTAAAATTAGTAAAACTAATATTGTTAAAGTAATAGATAAAGGAATTATAATAATTTTATTTCTATTAAAAAGCTCAGTAATTGCTATTTTAAAATTATATTCTCTATCTATTCCACTTAATAAATTAACTTTAGTTAATAAATGACCATCAACAAGTATATCAGCAGTTGTTATTGTTTCACCTAATTTTAATGGTTTTCTTTTTATATTTTTAGGTAATTCGTATTGTAAAGTAGTATTTACCTTATTAATTTCTGAACTTGGAGCAGAGATTAATATATCTCTATCTATGTATATAGGCAAATTCATATTATTATTTAATTTTATACTTTCTATATTTTGATTTTTTTTGTATAAACTAATTTCTGTAAAATTATTAAAACCATAATCTAAAAGGTTTGCCATATCTTCAAAGTTTTTATTTTTATCTTCAGCCTTTAAGAAAGTTGCGATTAAAGTTCTATTATCTTTTTGTGCTGATATTACAAAAGTATGTCTTGCTACATCTGTATAACCACTTTTACCAGCAAGGGCATATTTATAATAATATTTTGAGTTTTTATTTATTAAGTGATTATGATTATTCGCCCATCTCTTTTCTTTATCTAAGTTACTTGGTGGAAGTTCTACTGATATTTTTCTAGATATATTAATGTAATCAGGATTTTTAATTGCTTCTTTTAATATTAGGGCTAAATCATAAGCTGTTGATACATGTTTATCATTTGGTAAACCACTTGGATTCTCAAAATTTGAATCATTACAACCAAGAGCTTTTGCTTTTTTATTCATCATTTTTACAAAATTACTAGTTGTTCCTCCAACATATTCAGCTAAAGCTTCTGCGCAATCATTTCCTGATTCTAATAGAAGTCCTGTTAAAAGAGTTTCTACAGTAAATTTTTCACCTTCTTTTAATCCTATTGAGCTTCCATCAGCAAATGGTGGATTTTTACCAACTGTAACTACATCTGTTAACTTAGCATTATCTAAAACAACCAAAGCTGTTAAAACCTTTGTTGTTGATGCGGGAAATTGCTTTTTATTAGCTTCTTTTGAATATAATACTTGCCCTGTCTTAGCATCCATAAGAAGTGCTGATTCTGCATTTAAGCTTGGAGGTTTTTCTTCAGCAAATGCATTAATAGTAAAAGCATTAAGTGAAATCAATGCTAAAAATAAAAATCTACATATAATTTTAAAGGTATTTTTCATAATTTCTCCTTGTCTTTAAATTTATGAGAATATTGTAACAAAAAAAATATTCTTAATCTACAATTTTGGAATAAATTGTTTCTAGAATGTGAATAATTAGAAAAAAATGTTATTAAGGTGATTATATGAAATTAGATAAGAGAACTTTAGGTTTAATAAGTTTAGCAATTATAATAGGTGGATTTTCTTTGTTTTCATATATAAATGGAGGTAGGGAAGATTTAAATGGCAACAAAGGTCATGAAGAAATGTTTGTAGATGAAGAAGTAAAGGCTGTAAGTAAAAGTGATAATAAAAGTGAAGTTTCTGAAGTTTTTAAAGAGAATGAGAAAGCAAAAGATAATAATGTAGATAATGAGGAAATTTCATTAAAAGATAGAAGCATTGCTGTAGATATAAAAGGAGAAGTTATAAACCAAGGAGTTTATTATCTAGATGAAGGAAGTATTGTTGAGGATTTAATAAAAAAGGCAGGTGGAGTAACAAAAAATGCTTCATTAGAATTTGTAAATAGAGCAGAAAAACTTGAAAATAATAAGTGTGTAGTAATTCCAAGTAAGGAGGAAGTAAAGAAAATGAAAGAAGGTAATAATGATAATAGTGAATTAGGGAAAGCTACTTTAGATAATAATATAATAAGTGGAAATAACAGTTCTACGGTTAATTCAGGTAAGGAAAGTAATTCAAAGGAAAAGAGTAAGACAAATATAAATACTGCAAGTTTAGATGAACTTGATAATATAAATGGAATTGGACCTTCAAAGGCAAAAGCTATAATTGAATATAGGGAAGAAAATGGTGGATTTAAGTCTATAGAAGATATAAAAAATGTAAGTGGAATTGGTGAAGGAACATTTTTAAAAATAAAAGAATCTATAACGGTTTAGTATAAATATAGCTTTAAATTTTGAAATTCTTAAAGGATGATGTAAAATAGTTATATATAACCTTTAAGAAAGGGTGGTAAAGTTATGATTAAGTTAACAAATTATGCAAAGACTGCAGGCTGAGCAGCTAAAATAGAGCCGGGTGCTCTTTCAAATATTTTAAAAAGTATACCAAAAATGGTAGACGAAAACTTACTAGTAGGAATTGATACATCAGATGATGGAGCTGTATATAAGTTAAGTGATGATATAGCACTTATTCAAACATTAGATTTCTTTACTCCAGTTGTTGATGATCCTTATACATTTGGACAAATTGCAGCGGCAAATTCTTTAAGTGATGTTTATGCAATGGGGGGCGAACCTAAAGTTGCATTAAATATAGTATGTTTCCCAAATTGTTTAGATAGAGAAATACTTGGTGAAATACTTAAAGGGGGAGCTGATAAAGTATTAGAGGCAGGAGCTGTTGTAATTGGTGGGCATTCTGTTCAGGATGATGAACCAAAATATGGGCTTTCTGTTTCAGGAGTTGTACATCCAGATAAAATACTTAAGAACTGTGGCTCAAAAGAGGGCGATATATTAATACTTACAAAACCATTAGGAATAGGTCTTATAAACACAGCTGCTAAGGGAGAAATGGCATCAAAAGAAAGCTTAGATGAAGCTATAAAGTGGATGTCACTTTTAAACAAATATGCAGGGGAAGTTATAAGAAAATATGATATATCAGCTTGCACTGATATAACAGGTTTTGGTCTTATAGGTCATGCTTATGAAATGGCTGAAGGTTCTGATATGACATTTTGTATTAATAAAGATAATATACCTTACATAAAAGAAGCTAAAGAATATGCAGATTTTGGACTTGTACCACAAGGGACATATCAAAATAAGTATTATATACAAGATAAGTATAAGCTAGAAAATGTGGAAAGATGGCTTGAAGATATTTTATTTGATCCACAAACATCAGGTGGACTTCTTATATCATGTAGTATAGAAGAAGGTAATAAAATATTAAAAGAATTTAGAGAAAAAAATATAAAGTCTTGGATTATTGGAGAAGTAAAAGAAAAAGAAGAATACAGCATAATAGTAAGATAAAAGTTTATAAATAAAATGGAGGGCTTTTATGAATCTATTAAGAAATTTACCAAAGGTAGATGTACTTTTAAAGGAAGATGAAGTTAAAAAATATATAGAAAAACTACCTAGGAAATTAGTAGTAGAAAATCTTAGAAACTCCATAAATATTGTAAGAGAAAATATTTTAAAAATGGGGGATTATTCCCCCGTTTTTTCTTTGAAAGAACAATGTTTAATGGAGTTTAGAAAAAGCATAAAACAAATAGAAGATTTTAAATTAAAAAGAGTTATAAATTGTACAGGAACTGTAATCCATACAAACCTTGGTAGATCGATTTTATCAAAACGAAGTATTGAAGCTTTAAATGAAGTTGCAAATAATTATTCAAATTTAGAATATAATCTTTCAGAGGGAAAACGTGGAAGTAGATATGATAATGTTTTAGATTATATAAAGTATTTAACTGGAGCTGAAGATGCTTTAATTGTAAATAATAATGCTGCTGCAGTTCTTATAACTTTAAATACTGTATGTAATGGAAAAGAAGGAATTATTTCAAGAGGAGAATTAGTTGAAATAGGTGGTTCTTTTAGAATTCCTGAAATAATGAAATTAAGTGGTGGAATACTTAAAGAAGTTGGAACAACAAATAGAACACACATAAAGGATTATCAAGAGGCAATAAGTGAAGAAACTGGTGCAATAATAAAAGTACATACATCAAATTATAAAATATTAGGTTTTACAAAAGAGGTAGAGGTAAAAGAGCTTATTAGTATTAAAGAAAAAAATAAAATACCAGTTGTTTTGGATTTAGGTAGCGGATTAATTAAAAGAATAAATTTAAATGGAATAGAAGATGAAAAAACAGTTAAAGAATATGTTAATAAAGGTGTTGATATAATTACTTTTAGTGGGGATAAATTGCTTGGTGGACCACAGTGTGGAATAATTGTTGGTAAGTCTTTTTGGATAGAAAAGATAAAGAAAAACCAACTAAATAGGGCATTGAGAGTAGATAAGTTTACATTAGCAGCTTTAGAAGGAACTTTAAAAGACTATATTTTAGAAGATTATTTAAGCATTCCAACACTTAAACTTTTAACATTAAATTTAGATGTTATTGAAGACAATATAGATAAATTAAAAGACAAACTTAAATTTTTACAGAATAAATTTAATATAACAAAGGCAAAAGAAAAGTCATTAGTAGGTGGAGGAGCTTTACCTACCTTAGAATTTGATACTTTTGTACTTAAGATAGATAGTAATTTAATAAAAGAAAATAAAATTGAAGAAAAACTTAGAAATAATAGTACACCTATAATTACTAGAATAAATGGGGGGAAGGTAATTATTGATGGAAGGTGCTTAATTAATGATGATATAGAAGTTATAACAGAAGCTTTTAAAGGAATTGGTGAAAGTATATGAAGACGTTAATAGTTGGGACTTGTGGACATATAGATCATGGAAAAACATCACTTATAAAAGCGTTAACTGGAATTAATACAGATAGACTTAAAGAAGAAAAGATAAGAGGAATTACAATTGATTTAGGCTTTACTAATTATAAATTACCATCAGGAAATAAAATTGATTTTGTTGATGTTCCAGGTCACGAAAAATTTATAAGAAATATGATTGCTGGTATTACTGGTGTATCAGCAGTTTTATTTGTAATTGCAGCTGATGAAGGTGTTAGAGAGCAAACAATAGAACATCTTCAAATAATAGAAGGACTTGGAATAAAAAAAGGAATAATAGCACTAACTAAATGTGACAATTGTGATGAAGAAATACAAGAATTATCAATTGAGTATATAAGAGAAGCTTTTAAAAATACAAATCTTTGTAATGTACCTATAGTTAAAGTATCAAGTAAAACAAAGTTTGGAATTGAGAATCTTATAAGAGAGCTTGAAAATCTTTTTTTAAATATTGATGATGAAGAATATGAAGAAGAATTTAGAATGTCTGTGGATAGGGTATTTACAGTTAAAGGTTCAGGGACAGTTGTTACAGGAACAATAATAGAAGGAAAGGTTAAAGAAGGAGATATACTTAAACTTTATCCATCATTAAAGGAAATTAGAGTTCGTGAAGTTCAAAGTCATGGAAAAAGAATATTTGAATGTATTAAAGGTAATAGATGTGCTTTAAATATTACTAATGTTTCAAAGGATAATATAAAAAGAGGTGAGGTTTTAAGTAGTAATTTAAATTTAGAAACATCTTCTATAATAGATTGTTCTTTTTATAAGATAAAAGAGAAGCAAATTAAAAAAGGCCAGAGAGTTAGAGTATATAGTGGAACAAAAGAAGTTATAGGAAGATTATATCCTTTAGATTTAGAAAATAAATATATACAATTAAGATTAGAAAATGAAATATTAGTTAAAAAAAATGATAGCTATTATATAAGAAATTATTCACCTGTTTATAATTTAGGTGGAGGAAAAATAATAGAGGCAAAAGGTAAAAAGTTTAGAAAAGATATAGAAAAGTATAAAGATAATGTTATATTAAAGGAAAAAGGAACATTAGAAGAGAGAATATTAGATTTATTAAAGAAAGAAAAATTAATGTATTTAAAAGATTTACTTAATAATATAAATTGTAATTTAGATGAAATAGATAATGAAATAAATAAATTAACAGAAAAAAAATATGTTAAAGTATTAAATTGTAATGAAAAAATTATAATCTATAGTAAACAATTAGATATAATATTAAAAGACCTTAAAATTATTCTTTCAAATTATCATAAGAAAAATCCATTAGAAAATGGAATGTCTAAAGAAGAATTAAGAAAAAAATTATTAGTAAAAGAACTTAAGATAAATGAATTTAATGAGCTTTTAAATGCTATAAAATCTGAAGATATAATAAATATTCAAAAAGGTATAGTTTCTCTAAAAGGTTTTAATAAAAGATTAGGATTAAATGAAAAAAAGTTTAAAGATGCTTTGATTACTGAATTAAATCAAGGTTTTGTTTCTGTGGATATAAAATTACTTAAAGAGAAGTATAAAATAAACGATTCATTATATTTTAAGATATTAAAGTTTTTAGAAGAAGAAAAAGACATAGTTATTTTAAATGATGGAGTTATATTAAGTTATAAATCATTTAATATTGGGGAAATAAAAATAAAAGAACATTTAAAAGAAAAAGGTGAAATAACCCTTGCTACGTGCAGAGATATTTTAAATACTAATAGAAAAATTGCACTAGCTTTCCTAGAAGAATTAGATAAACTTCAAATCACTAAACGACTAGAAAATAAGCGTGTAATGCTTTAAGTATTAGAGTTAGAGTGATATAATTAAGAAAATTGAAGATTTTAGGGGAATTTAGGGTTAGAAGAGGAGGTAGCAATAATGTCAAAAAAAATTATAGGATTAATAATATCATCTACTTTATTATTTTCATTAGCTGGTTGTGGAAATAAAACAAATGAATCAACTAATAATGCTACAAAACAAGCACAAGTTACAGAACAGCAACAAAAGAAGTTTGATGGCTTAAAAGGTTCTTGGATAATGGATTTTACTCATGATGAGTTTGTAAAAGAAGGGGACACTTTAATGACTAAAGTTGAAGACTTAACTAAGGAGCTTGAACTTGAGTATAAAAAAGAAGATGAAGTAGATAAAGTAAATGGAGTAACTGCTAATATAAAATCAATATATTTAGATAATAAAAATCCAGAAGCAAATAAATTAGAGAGTATGCAATTTGAAGAGCAACTTATTGGAGATGCTCAAGATTCAGGAAGATTTCAAATGAAGCTTTCACTTAAGTTTGATGGAGAAGGTGCTATTAAAGATGGTAAATTTAATATAGGCGATACTTCTTTAGCAAAATATTCAGCTATAATGACTGGTGAAGCTAATAGAAATTATGATGAAATAAATAAGAAAATAATGGATATAATTAAAAGTGATAAGACAGAAGGAATAATAGATAACACAATAAATGGATTAGTTGAAGAGTATGCAGTTAGTAAAAATTACATAGTTTATACAATATCAACTAAAATATATAAATTTACTAATAAGTCAGAGGGACTTAAATAATTAACTTTGGGAGGCTTTTTAATTGAGTAATAATAAAGATAATAATTTAGAAGTTAATGAAAAGGTTGAAGTTATAAAAGAAGATAACATTAAAGAAAAAAATGAAATTAAAGAAAATAAGTCTAAAATAATTGATAATCAAATTGATGAAAATCCATCATTTATAAAAACTTTATTTGCAACTATATTAGACGAAGCTATAATATTAGGTGTATCAGCTATAGGTTTAGTAATATTTGATATTTTAATAGGACTTATAGGATATATGGTTAGTGATATATCAGGAGTTCTATTGATTATATTTATAATATTTAATATACTATATAAATCTATATTTGAAATAAAGAAAAAGAGAACTATAGGAAAAAGAATATTAGCTATAGGATAAAATAAAAATTAAATGATAGGAGAGATATAAGTTAGTGAGCAGAAGAGGAAGAGGTAGAGGAAGAGAAATTACAGTTAAAATAGATAAAACTGAGTTTCCATCAGTTGGTGTTGGAATTTTAGATGACACTAAAGTATTAGTAAAAGGAGCTTTCCCTGGAGAAACAGTAAAGGCAAGAGTTAAGAAAAATAGAGAAGCTTATACTGAAGCTAAGCTTTTAGAAGTTATAGAAAAAGCACCTTATGAAATAGAACCAAAGTGTCCTCATTTTGGAATATGTGGTGGATGTTCATCACAAAATCTTTCTTATGAAAAGCAATTAGAGCTTTTAGGAGAAGAAGTTAAAGATTTATTTGTAAAAGCTAATGTTACAACTGGAGAATACGAAGGAGTAACAGGAAGCGAAGATCAATTTGAATATAGAAATAAAATGGAATTTACTTTTGGTGATGAATTTAAAGGTGGAGAACTTTGCCTTGGAATGCATATGAAAAATGCAAGTTTTGGAATAATAACTGTTGACGAGTGTAAACTTGTTGACGAAGATTTTAGAAAAGTTATAAAGGCAACAGTTGAATATTTTAGAGAAACTAATCTTCCATATTATAGAGTTATGAAGAGAGAAGGCTACTTAAGACATTTAGTTATAAGAAAAGCTAAAAATACAGGAGAGCTTTTAGTTAACTTAGTTACAACAACTCAAGTTGATTTTGATTTAACAAATTGGGCTGAGATTATTAAAGGATTAGACTTTGACGGAGAGCTTGTATCACTTCTTCATACAGAAAATAATTCATTCTCAGATGCTGTTATACCAGAAAAGGTTAATCTTCTTTATGGAAAAGATTATATAATGGAAGAACTTTTAGGATTAAAGTTTAAAATATCACCATTTTCATTTTTCCAAACTAATACTAAAGGGGCAGCAAGCCTTTATAGTATAGTTAGAGAATTTATGGGTGATTCAGATAACAAAGTTGTCTTTGACCTATATTGTGGAACAGGAACAATAGGTCAAATTGTAGCACCAAAAGCTAAGAAAGTTGTTGGACTTGAGCTTATTGAGGAAGCAGTTGAAGCTGCTAAGGAAAATGCTAAGCTTAATGGTCTTGATAATTGTACATTTATAGCTGGTGATGTTGCAGAAACTATTAAACAAGTTACAGATAAACCAGATATTATAATTTTAGATCCACCAAGAAGTGGAGTTAGCCCTAAGGCACTTGATTATGTTATAAGATTTGATGCTAAGGAAATAGTTTATGTTTCATGTAATCCTAAGACTTTAGTTAATGATCTTCAAGGTCTTGTTAATGCAGGATATGTAATTGAGAGAACAAGAGTTAAGGATATGTTCCCAAACACTCCTCATGGTGAGACTGTTGTTAAGTTAATTAAGAAGT
>ERZ1463036.164-NODE-164-length-15148-cov-8.821374_pt1 | contig 15148 bp, 14 predicted proteins | sample MGYA00564485_ERZ1463036 | MGnify/ENA primary metagenome ERZ1463036 (study PRJEB39244, sample SAMEA3635127) | Helicobacter pylori | study: EMG produced TPA metagenomics assembly of PRJEB11511 data set (Assembly of a 5300-year-old Helicobacter pylori... | reverse complement strand
TTATTGGAAAACCTGGAGATTTTGATTTTGAGGATATAAAAAGAAATATAGAAGAGCTTATAAGTGTAAGTACATTGGGAACAGGAGAAGAAATAAGAAATAAAATTGAAGAGTTCGTTCCAACTTACAATAGATTAGACAAAAAAGAAGAAAAAAAGATTAGATTTAAAGAAATAAACTTAGAAGCAGCTATAACAAAAATTTAGGTAAGGAGGAAGTTATAATGAGAAAAGTACCATTTTCACCACCTGATATTACTCAGTGTGAAATTGATGAAGTAGTAGATTCGTTGAAATCAGGATGGATTACAACAGGACCAAAAACAAAAGAATTAGAAAGATTGGTAGCAAAGTATTGTGGAACATCAAAAGCTGTTTGTTTGAATTCAAATACAGCCTGTTCAGAAATGACACTTCGTATACTTGGAATTCAGCAGGGAGATGAAGTTATAGTGCCAGCATACACTTACACTGCAACTGCATCAGTTATAGAACATGTTGGAGCAAAGATTGTTATGGTAGATTGCCAGCCTGGAAGATTTACATGGGATTATGATAAGTTAGAGGAAGCAATTACAGAGAAAACTAAAGTGATTATTCCAGTTGATCTTTTTGGTATTCCAGCAGATTACGAACGTATTATGAGTATTGTTGAAAAGAAAAAATCATTATTTAAACCTTCAGATAATAAAATTCAGCAAGCGCTTGGTAGATGTATTGTTATGACAGATGGTGCACATTGTTTTGGAGCTACATACAAAGATAAACCAGTTGCTAATTATACAGATTTTATTAATTATAGTTTTCATGCTGTAAAAAATTTAACTACTGCAGAAGGGGGAGCAGTTACATGGAATGATATTGACGGTATTGATAATGAAGAAATTTATCATCAATATATGTTATTAAGTCTCCATGGACAGAGTAAAGATGCTTTAGCAAAGACACAACTTGGAGCTTGGGAATATGATATTGTAGGACCATGGTATAAATGCAATATGACAGATATCCATGCAGCAATTGGTTTAGCTCAGATACAGAGATATCCAAAGATGCTAAAGAGACGTAAGGATATTATTGTACGTTTGGATTCAGCGTTTAAACCAATTGGAATTGAAGTTCTTCTACATTATACAGAAGAATATCAATCTTCGGGGCATTTATATATTACTAGAATTCCAGGAATAACGCTGGAACAAAGGAAGGAAATTATTGTTAAGATGGCAAAAGAAGGAATTGCTTGTAATGTTCACTATAAACCACTTCCAATGATGACAGCATATAAGAATCTTGGATTCGATATTAAGGATTATCCAAATGCATATGATAACTTCGTTAATGAAATTACATTGCCATTACATACAAAACTGACAGATGAAGAAGTTGATTATATTATTGAAAAATACTCAAAAATTGTAAAAGAGTATTTATAAACTAATTGGGGAGTTAACAAATACTCCTCTATAGTAAAATGAAGTAAAAATAATAGCAGTATTTATATAAGATAAAATGATTATGGAGAAATTGATTATGGAGAATTTGATATGTATGAAAAGCACATAAAAAGGATTATAGATTTTATTATTGCGCTAATGGCATTGCCATTTGTTATTCTGATTATAATAATTGTTTCACCTTTTATTATTATAGATGATGGCTTTCCTATTTTTTATAATGCGAAGCGTATCGGTCAACATGGAAAGTTATTTAAGATGTATAAATTTAGATCAATGAAAAATAATTCACCAGATATAAGATTGGAAGATGGTTCAACATATAATAGTGAAGATGACCCAAGAGTAACTAAAATAGGAAAGATACTTCGCGCCACTAGTATTGATGAAGTACCTCAATTATTAAATGTACTAAAAGGTGATATGAGTTTAATAGGGCCTAGGCCAGATCCACCAGACTGGCTTAACATGTATCCAAAAAAAATTAAAGTATTTCTTAATGTGAAACCAGGAATCACAGGATATAGCCAAGCATATTTCAGAAACTCAGTTGATGGACATGAAAAAATGAAAAATGATTCTTATTACGCAACACATTGTACATTTAGTATGGATGTTAAAATATTCTTTAAGACGATAGTTACAGTACTGGGACATGAAAATACTTACAAAGATTTGAATCAACAAAAAGTGGCAGAAAGATCGCAAGATGATTTGAAGTTACTTAACAAATGAAAGTAAAAGGTGGTGTTGATATTGATAAAAGAATATGGCTACGAATATGATGCCACTATTGATAAAAAGTTGTGGGTAAAATCAAAAGGAAAAGTAACTTATGATAAATTATGGGGAGCTTTATGCCTTAGAAGTGGAAGGGATGCTTTTAAAGTGATTGCAAAAGAGTATAAACCGTCTAAGGTTCTTATGCCAGCATTAGCCTGTGAATCAATGATTTTACCATTTAAAATGAATGGACATAATATATGTTATTATCGATTAAAAGAAACGTATTCTATTGATTTGGATTATTTTAGAGGACAAATCGAAAAGGGTGAACAGAAAATTATATTTTTGTATATGGACTATTTTGGAATACCTGCAATTAAAGATACAGAATTAGAAAAATTACGATTTGAGTATCCTAATATGATATTTGTTGAAGACAGAACACATAATTTGATTTTGGAAAAAAAGAGAAAATTTGTTCCAGAATATACGGTAGCAAGTTTGCGAAAATGGATTAACGTTCCAGATGGAGGGCTGTTATGGACTGATTTACCAATTGAAAAAAATGTATTAAAAAAAGATACTTCTTTTTCAGAACTCAGAATGAAAGCACAATGTATGAGAAATAGTTATTTTAAGCAAGAAGATGATAGTATAAAAAGTGAGTATCGAAAAATATTTTCTACGGTTTCAGACATTATTGATAAGGACGCAGATGCTTCACGTATGTCTATGTATGCTTATGAACTTGCAAAACATACGAATTGGGATAAATTGAAGAAGCAGAGAGAAAAAAATTTCAATCAATTAGTTAAAATTTTAAAGGAAAAAAATATAAATATTATTCAAAATAGTGCTGAATGTAGTAGTCTTTATGTTCCGTTTCTTGTATATAAAAGAGATAGCAAACAAATGGCATTATCCTCATTAGGTATTTTTAATACTATTATCTGGCCACTGAGTTATGAACAGAAAGAAGTTTGCTCAGTTGCAAAATATACAGAGGAACATATGTTGGCAGCTCCATGTGATCAGCGTTATACAGAAGAAGATATGATATATATAGGTGAAAAAATAGTGAGGTTTATAAATGAATAAAAAAATTATGATATTGGGGGCAAGTATTTTACAATTACCTGCGATAAAAAAGGCGAAAGAACTAAGACTTGAAATAGTTGTTGTTGATATGAATCCTAATGCTATTGGGTTTAAAGAAGAAGGTATTAAAAAAGAAATTATTAGTACTATAGATGTTCCTAAAATAATAGAGGCAGCAAAAAAACATAAAATAGATGGAATTATGACTCTTGCTACGGATATGCCTATGAGAGCTGTTGCTGCTGTTTCAAAAGAATTAGGGATAATCGGTATTTCTGAAGATACTGCAATAAAGGCAACCAATAAAATTAACATGAGAGATGCATTAAGAACTAATAAAGTTCCAATTCCAAAATACTATAAAGTGTCAAGCGAAGATGAATATCAAAAAATTGTTGGTAATTTTTCGGTTCCATTTATTGTAAAACCGGCTGATAATTCTGGAAGTCGGGGGATATTTGAAGTGTTGGATATTACTGATAGCAGTCTTATAAAAGAAGCGTATGAATATAGTCATCAGAATTCTAGATGCGGTGATGTAATTGTTGAGGAGTATATGGAAGGACCAGAGGTTAGTGTTGAAACTTTAGCAATTGATGGGCAATGTTATGTTATTCAAATAACAGACAAATTAACTACAGGCGCACCCCATTATGTGGAAATGGGACATTCACAGCCAACAAAGCTAGAGAAAAATATTGTAGATGAAATTATATATGTTGCAAAAAAGGCAAATCAGGCCATTGGTATTAATAATGGTCCATCACATACAGAGATAATTGTTACTAAAGAAGGACCAAAGGTTGTAGAAATAGGTGCGAGATTGGGTGGAGATAATATAACAACACATTTGGTTCCGCTATCAACGGGAATAGATATGGTTGAGAGTTGTATAAAGATTGCACTTGGAGAAAGTCCAGATATTCAAAAAAAATGGATAAAAGGTTCAGCTATTAGATATTTTAAGCAAACAAAAGGTATTATTAAATCTATAAATGGTGTAGAGCAGGCACAAAATTTTCCGGGTGTTAAACAGATAAGTATTGTACATGATGTTGGGAGATTCATATCAGACGTAGATAGCAGTGCTGCGCGAATGGGATTTGTTATTGCACAAGGGGAGAATGTAGATGAAGCTATCAAAACATGTACAAGGGCATTAGAAAAGATAAAGGTAGAAATTGGAGCAGAATGATGAAAGCAATAATAATTACTTACAATGATAGCTATGACTTTGATACGAGAACAAAGTATGTTACTAATTATTTTTTGAATAAAGGAATTGAAGTTGGATTTGTTATTTCTGACTTTAATCATAGAACAAAAAAAAGATATGAAAGTGGACGAGAAAATACAATTTATATTTCTGTGCCCAAATATAAAAAAAATATCTCTTTAGGAAGATTATTTTCATGTTATGTATTTTCAAAGCGTGTTAGAAAATATATAAAAGAGCATCCAGCAGATTATATTTACCATTGTGCACCGCCTAATTGTACAATAAGAGAATTGTCTAAAATTAAGAAAGATGGAAAATGGTTTCTTATAACTGAAATAGGGGATATGTGGCCAGAATCATTTCCAGTTTCTAGAAAGATGAAAAAAATGATGCAGATACCTTTTTCATTGTGGAAAAATTTAAGAAATAGGTATTTATATAACTCAGATTTTGTAATAACAGAATGTAACTTGTTTAAAAAATACCTACAAGAACATGTAAAAAAACAGAATATTGAAACTCTTTATTTTTGTAAAGAATGGAAAGGGAATAATCGTAAGTTGAATATTGAAGATGAAATATCAGTTTGTTACTTAGGTTCAATTAATAATATTATAGATATCAATATATTTAAACAATTGGTACAAGAATTAGCAAAACATAAAAAAGTTATTATTCATATTATTGGTGATGGGGAAAAAAGAGGCAAACTTTTAAAATCCCTTTCTTATGTGGAACATGTAGAAGTGAAATTTCATGGTATTATATTTGATGAAGAGAAAAAAGAAAATATTTTTAATAACTGTCATTTTGCTTTGAATATTATGAAGGAAGATGTTTTTGTAGGAATGACAATGAAATCATTAGACTATTTTGCATATGGAATACCAATGATTAACAACATTAGGGGAGATATATGGAGTCTTATAGATAAAGAGACAGTAGGATTTAATATATCCTTAAACACAATACCTAGAATAGCAAAACAAATTTCATCTCTTGATAATGTAAGTTATGAAGTAATGCAGAAAAATGTAAAAAATATTCATGGTGAATATTTTAGTATTGACGCTTTTAATTCGTTTATGGATAAAGTAATGGATGGTTTTGATGAAATGAAGAGGTAACAGAATAGGAGGAAAATAAAGATTGAGTACAAGTGTATCTGTAGCTATAGCGGTTTATAACGGCGAAAAATATATTCAAGATCAGATAGATTCTATTTTGGTACAATTAGAATCAAGTGATGAGCTTATAATTTCATATAATGAGTCTAATGATAATACTAATAAAATTCTTCAAGATAATGCAAAAAGGGATTGTAGGATTAAAGTATATACTTGTCAAGAAAAAGGGATTATTGCAAATTTTGAAAATGCAATCAGACTTTGTAGTGGTGATATAATTTTTTTAGCTGATCAAGATGATGTTTGGATGAAAAATAAGATTTCAGTAGTTAAAAATATATTTTTAGATCAAGATGTTGTTGCGATTATGCATAATTGTGATTACTATAATGAAAATCTGAGTTCTGTTAGTGCAGAGGCATATGATAGAGGAGTGAAAAATGGTACGATAAGAAACATTATCAGAAATAGTTATCAAGGTTCATGTATGGCATTTAAAAAAGAGCTTTTAAAAGCGATTCTTCCAATTCCGAGAAATATTGCAATGCATGATCAATGGATTGGAATAATTGCTAATATAGTCGGAAAAGAAATTATAATTAACGACAAGTTAATTAAGTATAGAAGACATGAAAATGTTATGTCTCCTGATGAAACAAGAGTACCTATCGATAAAAAAATTAAGTACATTATCAATATTTCTTTTATGCTTTATAAAAGATGGGGATGTATTTTAAAGTTAAAATATGCAAGAAAGGATACTTTATGAATTGTTTTGTTGTAATGTTATTTATAGCATTTTTAATCTATATTAATATGATAATAAAAAAGTCGACATTAAATGTAGCGCAGGGTCAGAATATAATTTGGTTTATAGCATATGCACTTTATTCAATTAATTATTTCGATTATTATAAAATAAGCAATTGGGTTTGTGTATTATCAATAGTATATCTTGTTGCATTTAATTTTGCATATTTATGTTTATGTGGAAAGTCAAGATTGGCTTTTAATGAAAATAATCTTTCTCTTTTAAAGCAATCAACAATAAGCAAAAGAAAAGAGAGAAAAATAATATACTCATCAATATTATCATGGATAATTGCAATACCATTGCTTAAGAAAAGTATTCCTATTTTAAGTCAATATGGAATGTTAAAAATGAGATGGATTTTATATGGAGAAACAACCTTTTTCTCTGGGCTAGATATGTGTATTATCAGTTATATTCTTAGACCGATAGCTATTGTAGCAATTATATATATGGCAGAACAGATTGCTATAAAAAATATTAAAAAGAAAATAGTTGGTGTTGTTCTATTAGACGTATTTTTATTAGTATTCCTTACAGCAGGAAGGGCATTACTTCAGCAACTAGTTATATATGTAGTGTTGGTGATAATTGTAATTTACAGAGCAAATATAAAAAGAATTTTACATGAATATAAAAAATATTTGTTTCCTGCTATTCTAATTTTGGGAATAGTACTAGCAGTTTCGGCTCAAAGAATTAGCCGTAATAATGGAATTATAAAAGAAGCAATGATATATTTGTTTTCATCTATGCCATATCTTACTGCATTAATTAATGTAGGATATGCAGCCCCACAATATTCTATAGCTGGATATACTCTTTCGTTTGTAATTCAACCAATCGAATTGATTTTACAAATTTTAGGCGTAAATATTAATTTGAAATATGATTTATCAAGTGTAACTTCAAATTTAATGCAAATTGGGGCAAATGCTAATATGAATGCAGTGGGTTCAACATTATTACCATTTTATTTAGATATAGGTATTATCGGAGTAATAATATACGGAATTATATTAGCATTATTTATGAAATATATCGAAAAGCAATTATCTAAAAAATATAATACATTATCATTTGCGAAATATTTATTTTTGGTTAATGGCATATTCTTAAGTATTCAAAATTATTCATTTGATGGTACAGCTACTTTTGCAACTTGGGTGCTAATATGTATTTTGCTTAGATGATAGAAGAAAAGAGGAAAATAATTTGAAAGTAACAATTATTATAGGAAAGATATGGGCGAAATTGATGCCTTATTCATTATATAGAGGATTGCAAGCAGTGAAAATTAGATATTGTTTAGCTATGTATGATGATTATTTTCGAAAAAAGTGTAGTTCATATGGAACTGATTGTAGAATATATAATCCAGATCGAATTGCAGGGTTGGAAAATATTTCAATAGGAAACAATTTTACAATTGGAGAACACAGTATTCTTGAAACAATTAGTTCTTATCAAGGCGAAAAATTTCAACCTAAAATTTCTATTGGAAATAATGTTTCATTTGGAAAGCGTAGCCATATTGGGTGCATTAACAAAATTGTTATAGGAGATAACTTATTAACGGGCTCAAATGTTTTAATAACGGATCATGGACATGGTGGAAGTTCATATGATCAATTAGTTACAAACCCAAAAGAACGTAATCTGACATCTAAAGGTGCAATTATTATAGGTCAGAATGTTTGGATTGGAGATAAGGCTTCTTTGCTTGCTGGAATTACAATTGGAGATAATGTTGTTATTGGTGCTAATTCTGTTGTAACACACAATATTCCATCTAATTGTGTTGCATGCGGTAATCCGGCAAAAATTATAAAATATGTTAAATAGAGTAAGTTGGAGAGTATGATGAAAAAATTGGTATCAGTTGTAATAACAACACACAATAGAGAAGCAAGAATACTAAAAGAGGCTATTGACAGTGTCATAGAACAAACATATACACCTATTGAATTATTAGTAATTAATGATTCGCCAGAGTATGAAGGGAGGAAAGAAATAGATGAATTAATAAATAGTTATAGAAAAGATATTATTTATCGAATAAATCCAAATAGTGGTGCAAATATATCAAGAAATTTTGGAGCTAATTTGGCTTCTGGAGAATATCTTTCCTTTTTAGATGATGATGATTATTGGGATAAAACAAGAATTGAAAAGATAGTTTCAGAGCTAAATAAAGGTGTAGATGTTGTGTATCATGATATTATTATGTTTAATGAAAAAGAAACAAGAAGAATAGATCGATTTCCAATTTCAGAAGATAAATTGCTTGAAAGAATCTTATATTCTAATGATTGGGGAGGATTTTCAAGTGTTGCGATGACAAAAGCTGCTTTTATAGATGCAGGAAAGTTAGATGAAAAAGTAAAATCACAACAGGATACAGACTTATGGATTAGATTAGCAAAAAAATGTAAAGTTTCATACATTCATCAACCTTTAACCTTTTATAGAATATCGAACGATGCGATTTCATCAAATGAAAACAAAAAGTTAGAGGGTCTTATGTATTTATTAAATAAATACAATGATTTATACTTAAAATATCAAAATAGTAAAAGTAGGAAATTAAGGGATGAATTGATTTTATTTACAAAAAATGGTTGGTTTGGTAGTGGATATGTTATATTTAATGAATTGCAAAAATGTAAAGGATACATATATGCTGTGTGTATTTTTGTATTTGGATTGCTAAAATTTGTAGCTGTTAAATTGAAGATAAAAAAAGCAGGAAAAGAGGAATAAAAATGAATAGTAAAGTGCTTGCATTATATTTACCACAATTTCATCAAATCCCTGAAAATGATGAGTGGTGGGGAGAAGGGTTTACAGAATGGAGCGTAGTTAAAAAGGCAAAACAGTTGAGTAAATACTCTGTTCAACCGAGAATTCCAGTAATGGGATACTATGATTTATCTATAGTTAAAAATATTAGTAAACAAGCTGAAATAGCGAAGAAGTATAATGTTGATGGGTTTGTTATGTATTCCTATTATTCAAATGGGAGAATGCTTTTAGAAAAACCGGCAGAATTATTATTGAATAATGAGGATATTGATATAGAATTTTGTTTTTCTTGGGCCAATCACGATTGGAGACGAAATTGGTTTTCATATAATAAAGAGTTATTAAGAAAACAAGAATATGCTGAGTCTGACGAGGAGATAATTGCACATTTTAAATATTTATTGCCATTTTTTAAGGATAAAAGATATATAAAGCATTTGGGGAAACCTGTATTTTTTATTTATAATTATAAGGCTATTCCTAATATTAGGAAATATATGGAAATTTGGAATAGAGAAGCAATTTCAAACGGATTTAATGGTATTTATTTTGTTCAAACTTTAGGAGGACAAAGCTTAGAGTGGAACAAAAATCTATTCGAAGCTTGTTTTGATTTCGAGCCATCGTTTACATCCTTACAAATGAAAAAGGAAATTGTAATTAATAGCATAAAAAGAAGAATTGCGAAAGTGATAGAGCCGAAATCTGTTATAAATTATTTTGATTATAATAAAGTATGTGATGAAATACTGAAGAGAGAAGACAATGATCCAAATCATTGTTTAGGGATTTTTACAGAATGGGATAATACACCACGTCACGGGATTAATGGTACGGTATATAAGAATTTTTCTTTAGAATCATTTGAGCGTCAAGTAAAAGGTCAATTGGCTAAGACACGAAAGTATAATAAGCCTTTTGTTATAATTGATGCTTGGAACGAATGGGGAGAAGGTGCATTTTTAGAACCAGATGAATGGTTAAAATACGGAAAATTAGAAATTATAAAAAAATACAATAAAAGAAATAGCGATTAACTTACTTCATGAATCTTTCAAAATTATGTTCAATGGTATAATAAAAATTTATAAAGAATTTATACAATGTCTTCAGAAGAGGATGATTAAATATTCTTTGAGAAAGCTAAGATTCAAAAAAGTTTAATTATAGCACTTTATGAAAATAATAGGAGAAATAAGAGGATGAGTATAAAACAATATATAAACAAGTTTTTTCCAATATTCTATCAGCAATTGTCTATTATTGCTCATGAAAGAAGAATTAATAAAAATAAAAAGAAATGGGATAAAGATCCAGAAGAAGCATTAAGGGAATTATATGATGGTATGATTGGGAATTCTTTGGGAATTAGTTTGGATTTTAACAATGTTAAAAGATATACAGAAAAAATACAATTACGAAAGTTATATCATAATAAAATGCATTCAAAATTGAGTGATAAATATGAGGTAAGAAAATGGGTTTCTAATAAGATAGGCGACAAATATTTAATACCATTAGTTGGTGTCTGGAATAATTTTGATGAAATAGAATTTGATAAATTACCAGATAGTTTTGTAATGAAAACAAATAATGCTTCTGGTACGAATGTTATTATTTCTGATAAAAATAAAATTAATATAAGACTTTTAAAGAGTAAATTTGATTATTGGATAAAAATGCAATATTGGTATTATATGGGGTATGAAATGCATTATCAAAATATTAAACCAAAAATAATTGCAGAAAAATTTATTAAAGCAGCTGATGGAACAGATGATTTAAATGATTATAAATTTTTATGCTTTGATGGAAAAGTTGAGTATATATGGGTAGATTCAGGTCGTTATCACAATCATAAAAGAGCGACTTTTGATAGAGATTGGAATGTAATGCCTTTTAATCAGAATGAAAAATTTAGTAAAAATATGTATATTCCTACAAAACCAGAAAATTTTGAAGAAATGTTATCAATAGCAGAAACTTTAGCAGAAGGGTTTGATCATGTGCGAGTTGATTTATATAATAATGGTGGAAAGATATATTTTGGAGAAATGACATTTACAAATGGCTGTGGATATATTAGGTTTGTACCAGATAAATATGATTTTATCTTAGGTGAAAAGTGGGATTTTCAGAAAGAAGGAAGAAGGAAGAAGTGTTTGTCGATAAAATAGAAAATAAGAAGTAAAATAGAATAGGAGAGGATGTTAGTATGAAAAGAGCCTTTTTTAAACATATAATTGAGGTTTCATTGAGTAATTTTACTACTATTATTTCTGGTATAATTGTAGGTTTTATAACTCCAAAATTCCTCTCAGTAGAGGGATATGGTTTTTATAAGACATTTACATTATATGTAACTTATATAGGCTTTTTTAGTTTAGGATTAGTTGATGGTATTGTTTTAAATTATGGAGGGAAAAATTATGACCAGTTAGAGAGAGGAGTTTTTCGAGCATATTTTAAATGGTACACATGTATTAATTTATTTTTTTCAATGATACTTTTTATTCTGGGAATAATATTTACTTATAAATCTGATATAGATACAGGATTTATTATGATTATGTTTAGTATTAATCTTATAGCTGTTAATTTTACGGGATATTTTCAACAAATATCTCAAATTACTATGAGATTTCGGGAGTACTCATTAAGAAGGATATTACAAAGTGTTTGTAATATAGTAGCTGTTTTAGTGTTGCTTGTAATTTATAATAAGAATAATTACGTTGATTATAAGTTGTATATTGTTTTTATTGTGTCAATTAATGTAGTTTTGACAGGGTGGTACTTATTTACTTATAGGGATATAGTAAAAGGTGGATCCATTTCAATGAGACATATTGCGATAGATGTAAAAAAATTAATTATAATTGGCTTACCTTTAATGGTAGCAAATCTATGCTCTACTCTAATTCTCACTTTAGATAGACAGTTTGTTAATTTACTTTTCGATACAAAGACTTATGCAATATACGCATTTGCCTATAGTATGTTGGCTTTGGTTACAGTTGCTATATCTGCAATCTCAACTGTATTATATCCAATACTTAAGAGGTCTGATGAAGTAACTTTGATAGATATATATGGTAAATTGATTTCAGCAATACTTATTATTGTGTTTGCTGGAATTATGAGCTACTTTCCACTTTGTATTTTTATTAAATGGTTTCTCCCTAAATATATAGATTCTCTGATAATATTTAGAGTAATATTCCCAGGGATGGCAATTAGTTCTGCTATTACTATAATTATGAATAATTACTATAAAACTTTTGGAAAAGCATTTATATTTTTTAAAAAAGGAGTTTATATTTTAGTGTTTTCAGTAATAGCAAATGGAGTGGCATTTATTGTGTTTAAAAGCACTATTTCAATTTCAGTTGCTTCTATTATTACTATGCTTATTTGGTATTTATATGTAGAAAATATGTTTGTGAAAGAAATGGGATATAGTAGATGGAAAAATCTTATATACATGTTAATAATGATTTTGGGATTTTATTTGATCTCAAAGATTCAAAACGATTTTCTTGCACTTGTTATATATCTTATCTTTTTTGGAACTATTACATTTTTCTTCTTTAAATCAATAATATTAGATTTTATGAATAAGAAAAAGAATAAAGTTGATAAGAGCAATGTTCATATAACTTAACAGATTGTTATAAAGCATTAGGAGAATTATTATGAATATAGATATAAAAAGAATTGATTGGTTGGATATTGCAAAGGGAATTGCGATTCTATCCATAATAATGGTTCACTTTCCAGGAAAATATAGACCTATTTCTCAAGGAATAACTTGGCATGTTAGTATCTTTTTTTCAATAACTGGAATATTGCTTTTTTTAAAAAGTAATAGTAGTATTACAACAAGTGAAGTTAAAAAAGATTTTATAAATATATTATGGCCTTATATAAGTTTGTCTATTATATATATTGTTTTAAATTTTATTGTGCAATATATCTTAAATGACTTAAGTTTGGCAGTTAATACTACTTGTGAAAATATTTTTTTAACAATAAGTGGAGTAGGTATAGGGACATTATGGTTTTTACCAACATTGTTTATAGCCAAAACAATATATCGATTTCTTTTTTTTAGAGAGACAATTAGACGAAGTATTTTAGCATATTTAGTTATGTGTGTTAGTTTGATTTGTGCATATTTTTTAAATAAGTATTGTAAGTCTTCAGAATTAGATTTATGCTATAAAACGTTTATCCTCAATTTGATAAAATTGTTTATTCAAAGTGGAATTGCAGTAGGCTTTATGGAAATTGGTATAAACATTTATTATTTTGTTTGTTTGATAGAGAAAGAAAAAAAGAAATTAAAATGTATTTTTTTCTTTTTAGGATTATTGTTTCTTGTTATAGATGTAGTTTGCTTTAAATTTTATGATGGAAATGATTTGAGACTTGCTAGAATTTGCAATCCATTTGAATATCTTATATGTAGTATATTTGGAATAGTTGCTATTATTTTCTTATCTTGTTTTCTGCAGAAAATATATAAAAATCCAATTATATCATTTTTAATTTACTGTGGAAAAAATTCATTAATAATAATGACCACACATTTGGAGTATAGAGTAGTTTCGATTTGCATTTTTGTGGTATTTTTATTTTTGCCAAATTGTTTCATTACAAAATGTTTAGCTTTTCTTTTAGTATGTATTATCGAAATAATTATTTGTGAATTAGTAAATAGGACTTTTTTAAAAAAAGTATATTTCTTAAATAAATAGTTAGTGCTGTATATGCAATAACACCTAGTGTGGTGTTAGTATAAAATAGGATACAAATTTTATAAAACTATATAAAGAGGAACTGTTTCTACTATGTATAGATGTAAAAAAATATACAGAGGATTATGAGGAAATGATATCATATTTATATAATTCTGCAATGACAATTTCTGAAATAATTAGTGAGTATGACTGAGAAAAATCAACTATAAATGGGTGAGTAAAAGTTGTTAAAGAAATAAAAATATCTGAAAATGAGGTTATAACATTGAAAGAAGTAGCAAAATTAAAGAAATAGCTAGGATTAAAGAGGAAAATGAAATATTATATCGAAGCAAGCTTTAGCTAAAAAAGTTATGGCCATATTTGCGAAAGATAACTAAATAAAATTATACAAGTTATAGAAGAAAATAGAGAGAACTATTGAGTTAAAAAGATATGCTCTATTTTAAACGTTCCACATAGTACATATTATATCAAGATAAATTTTAAAAAAACAGAAAGAGAAATTGAGAATGAGAAGTTTAAAAAAGCTATATTAAAGTTCTATAAAAAAAGTAAGTGTAAATACTGAGTTATCTGTAAAAAGAACTAAAAGATTGGTGAGATAATTATGAATAAATCTATAGCAAGAAAAAATACAAATCAAAATCTAAGAAAAAAACGAAACAAGCTTTTGAAAAAAGTTTTGAAGCGCAATTTTACAACAACTGGCATAAATGAGAGATGAGTAGGAGATATAATTTATATAAAAATGCAAAAAGATGGTTGAGGCTACTTGGCTTTTGTGCTTGATTTACACTATAAGAGAATAGTGTGATACTCTTTCGGTGAAAATATGACAAATGATCTTGTTATGTCAGCATTAAAAAATCCTTGTTATATTCAAGGTATAGGTAAAAATAATGTTTCATAGTAATTTAGGCTGACAATATATAAGTAATGATATGAAAAATCTATGCAATTAATTTAATATAATACAATCGTTTAGTTAAAAATGGTGTTCCTACGACAATTCATGTATAGAGTTATTTTATGCGTTTTAAAGAAAGAAGAAATTTAGAGAAATACTTATGAAAAGTATGAAGATACTAAAAAAGCAAATTTTGAATATATAGAAAGTTTTTATAATAATAAAAGAAAGATCGG
>ERZ1463036.163-NODE-163-length-15167-cov-8.864545_pt1 | contig 15167 bp, 14 predicted proteins | sample MGYA00564485_ERZ1463036 | MGnify/ENA primary metagenome ERZ1463036 (study PRJEB39244, sample SAMEA3635127) | Helicobacter pylori | study: EMG produced TPA metagenomics assembly of PRJEB11511 data set (Assembly of a 5300-year-old Helicobacter pylori... | reverse complement strand
CCTAGGACACTCTTTCCCTACACGACGCTCTTCCGATCTTCAGAAAGATGTCCTATATAGGGCATCTTTTTTATCTATTCTTCAATATCATCCAAGTAAATCTGAGGCAAATCATAGGTATTCGTGCTTTCTCCATTCAAACCAGATGAACCTTTCTCTATTTGAAGTTCTTTTAACGACGTATTTAATATATCACCATATTTATTTTCAATATATAAAGACATACAGAATGATATATACATCATAATCAAAATTGAAATCAATGAAGTTATAAAAAAAGCTTTTACCAGGACCCATGTGTACATGTGCGATGCTTCGCTTGCTGTTAAATCATTTATATTTTTATTTTCGTAGTCTTTTTTCTTCATTATTAATCCCCCTTTCTTAATCATTATTTAATAATATCAATACAAACTATTTTAAATAACAGAAAAATGGATTAGATAATTTAAGTACTAGAATTTTAAAAGAATTTAATTACATTTGATACAAATGTAATTCATTTTTAAATCATTTTTAAATCATTTTTGAACCAAATTTAAATCAAATTAAAACTAAAAAAATGGTTATTTACATAACCATTCATAATTTATCTATTTTTCTCTACTTTCTCTAATTCTTTTTCTCTCTCTTCTTCAGCCTCAGCTAACTCGCCAGAGAAAAACAATTTCAACTCTTCCACTTTATTGAATTCATCATTTAACCAATCAGCTTTTATCTTAATATATTCATTCAATTCAACACCATATGACATAGTCTTAAACTTTTCATGGAAATTAAGTATATTTGCTAAAAACAAAAATTCCACTTCTGTAAATCTATTTTGTTCTATACTCAAGTTTCTAATTTTGTAAAATCTATTATCAAATTCGATATCCACATAATCAAATTCATTTGCATTACTATTAAAGAATAACAGTTTATCTACAACCCAGTTGTACGAATCCAAAGAACTTGCCATTAAGTTTAAGAAACAATATCTAGACGCAGAAGTCTCTCTATTAGCTCTTCCCGCTAGAATCATCAAATCATCTAACGTATAAGATTTGGGGTTTGAGACCATATAATACACTTTCATAAACAACCTCTTGTTCTCAAAAACATCATACTGAAGATTAAATCTTATTGTATCTTCCAAGTATCTATGCTGGAAATGAAATGCTTTTTCATTTTTTGTCATAGTTAATAAAAGTAAGAATTTAGCCTTTTCATCACTTAACAATAACCTAACCTCGTCTTCTCTTATGCGTAAACCACATTTTTTTGCAGTATTACATATATTTTCTTCTAATGAAACAAGCTCTTCTCGTAGTTCCTTTATATCCTCCTCTGTTAATTTCTCTTTTACACCATGCTTATCTATATTTAAGACATCTAGACTACTGTTTAAAATACCTGCGTTTTTATCTAATACGGTATATTTAATACTAACATATTTATTAGCCTGTTCTTTATCTATGTAATTAAACAAACAAAGCTTAGATATACTCCTATTAACATTCACCCTAGTTATGTCAAGAAAATCTGCTATCTCCTCCTGTGTAAAACCTTCAGTAGATATATTCATTAGAAACATGTAAATTTTTAAATCTCTTGCACTAAGTCTTCTATCCCCCATGGCTTTACTAAGAAGAAAGATTCTTTCTTTAAAAGATACTTCCCCTTCTACTATGTTTCCGTTTTCATCGAGTTCAAATAAATCTTCTGTAATATCTATATTATTTTTATTGAAAATCATTAAAAATCACTCCTTCTTTCTTTTGATTTGTGAAGTGATAATGTAACTTTTAAGTTACATATTACAACACTTTATTGTATAATTATATAATTTTTTATATTTTTATACAATTAAAAGAATGTAGAGTGTAATACGTTGCAACAAAAAAGAAGGTGAACATAAAAAACACCGATAAAACAACTAATAGCACACTCAACGTTATGAATATACATTTTCTTACATATAACATTTGTAATGAAGGGGGTGATAAAATGAGATATTTTTATATCGATACAGAAAATGTTAAAGACTACAGCTTTATAAGTAACTGGGAAGTTGGAAAAGGAGATATTGTTATTTTATTTGCAAGTGAAAACTCTGGAACTATAAAATTAAACCTTTTATCTAGTTTAGAGCTAAAAGGAGCTAAACTAGTTTTCGAAGATGTTATTCTTGGAGAAAAAAATGCTATGGATTTTCAAATGGTTTCCTGCTTAGCAATGAATATTGCTTCAAACAATAGTTACACAGAAAACTACATCGTGAGCGATGATAATGGATTTAACACTGCTATAAAGTATCTATCAAGGAAATATAGGAATGCAGATATATTTATTATTAAACCAAGCTACGATACTACTGCAACTAAGATTTTAAACAATGCGAAAAACTTGAATGACTTGAACAAAGGTATGCGTGAATCACTAGACTCTAATATATTCTCTCGAATTTATTCTTCATATAAGAACAGGTTTACAAGTAAGCAAAATCTTAAAGGTTTTAAAGATAATTTAAAGTCGGGGTTAAAAGATGTACATGAAATATATCTAAATGCAAGTAGCGAAGAGGCTTTTTATAATACATTAAGAAATAAATTTGGTAGAACCGCTGGAAGTCAAATCTATATAATATATAAAAACTATTCAAAAAAATACAGATAAAAGAGGATATTTAAAACATCCTCTTTTTTATTAAAATGAAATTTTCAAATAAGACACTGCAGGAAATAAAAAAATATTTCCTATTATAATGTATAAAGGTATAGTTCCTTGTTCATAATAAAAATATGACATACTATTCCCTACTCTGTTTTTTATTAGATTTTCGATAGCAATCACGACAACGAGCACGACGACTCGCGATACCCTTCGAGTCTCTCCCATATTCATCTAATGGTTTCCAAGTTTTACATCCATTACAGATTTTCCCTTCTATGCCATTTCGGATAACTATTGGATTTGTTGGTCGATGAGTTATTTTTTGTCCTGTATCCGTCGGATTTCCCCTTTTTTGATAGCACTCTTCCGCTATCGGGGTAGGGGTAGACTTAATTTTGTTAAATGATTTTTGCTCGTAATATTTTTTGCAGTAATACTCAAATCCATGAGAAGCAGATTTATTTCGGTAAAAAACAGAAATCGGTTCTTCTTTTTGACAGAAGGAGCAGAACTTGTAACCATCTATAACTTGATTATTTGTAGCTCGATGGAGTTTTAATTTTTCTGCTTTACGCATTACAGCTTTAACTGTACATCCAAGCTCTAATGCAAGTTCATTGAGGTCTCTATACATGAAGCCGTCTTCTAAAATTGCAAGTTTGGTAGAATCCCATTTCATACTTATCAGACCTTTCTATTTTGTAGTATTAACAAAAGTTTTAGTTTTAAACAATTTTTAGAAGATTTTACATTACATTTATAAGACTCTGTGCTTCTATATTAAATAAATTTATATAAGAGTTTATTAATGGAATTAAAAGCCTTCTAAAATATTTTTAACACATAAACACACTTATTATATATCTATTACTACAAAAGCTCTTATAGCCCTTTTTATTTATGTATTATCATATAGTTGAATTTATATGTCATTATACTTATAAATTATAAAATTATTTCTACTATATGGACGTTTCATCTTATCTATAAACAATTAGTATTAAAGAAGAAATTAGTATTCTTAGAACTGAAACTAAAACTTCTTATATTTATTGCAACAATAGATGAATCGAAGCAATTTATATTATTGTTTAAACTTTTACTCATTATAAGCTAACGCTTTAGAATACACTGCAAGCTACGCCCTTGTGTATTTCTGTGATTGGCTTAAATGCATCTTCAAGTTAGCCTCAGAGGGGAGGCAAACATTCAGCTCCATTGAAACCAATCACTTATTGACTAGTGACCCTTTTCATTTGCAACTGTTTAAAAGAAAAAACTATCCCAAGTTACTTATTTTAAAAAAATGACTTGCTATAAATATGTTAATAACTAATAAACCATCCAAAAAACGAATGTTTTTCCATAAAAGAAAAAAGAAATAGTAACAATAACCGATGTACTTTGATATAACAAGTGCACTAACAATAACCAAAAAACAAATTCGCAGAATTTGGCTCAGTAGTAGAAAATATTTATAACTTTCTATTAAAAGCAAATTAACTTTAAGTCTTCGATAGCTAATTTATATTAAATTTTTTGCGAGCGAGGAGTAAAAGATTTAATATATAGGGTTTTTTCAGAAATTGATTTTTTGTGAAACATTGAAATATCAATAGTTTGAGATGTGTATTATTTTCACAAAAATAATATTATTCTTATTTTTTTGTGAAAAATTTTAAGTTTTTGTGAAAAGATTAAAAATAGCCTCTAATTAAGTTATTTCAATCGGTGCGGGTATTAATGAGTTGGTTAAACTTGTGAAATATTTTAAGTTTTTGTGAAAAAGTATACCTTAAAAAGCCTTAAATATATGTGAAAAAAAGTATACTTTCTAGTATTTGCAATGCTTTGAAGTGTCTAAAAAGTATACCTATAGTGATAAGTTGACATCTATTGCGACAAGCTTCTTGAAACCTAGGTTTTTCAATATTTGTAGATAGTAAAGACATCAAAATAGTTTGTCACACACGAAAACTATTGATAATATTTTTTTAGTATTATATTATATATTTATAGTCATTATAGATTTAGTAAAAAATCGAAAAGAGGTGTAAGGCAATGACTAATATTTATGATATAACGTCCCTTGGTTCTGATATTGTTGAGATTTCTGTTGCTATAGAAAACCTAATAAATAAGTCAGACGCTGTGAATATAGATGGTATAGGCTATATTGATGCTAAAAATAAGGACATTGTAATAAACGCCATGAAATTAACTTATGAAATTAAGAGCAAACTAAAAGCTCCTAAAAAATGCTATAGAAAGCTTAACGAGAATGAAGAGCTAAAGTTAATAGATTATGCCAAAAAAGGTCACAAGAGAGCTGATATGGCTAAAAAGTTCAATATTTCACAGGCTACTGTAAATAGAATACTAAAGAGATATGGGGTAAAATTACCTAACGGTAGACCAAGGAAGAAAAATTAAAGAAAGGGTGATGGACATGAATGAGAAAAGTAGTGTTATATCCATGGCAGATATAAATCCAGCTTACTTGGAAAATATAACACTAATGAAAATGAACTCTTCTTCTGAAGTGTTTGAATATAATGCTTTAGAAACGAAGAGAGCGACTGTAGGGTCTGTAAAAGAAATATATGATGATTTAATCGCAGATATTTCTAAATATTTAAAATTGGAAAAGCCGTTTACTATTGGTATAAGCTCTCCAATGGGTAGTTTGAAAACAACAACATTGAAGGATGTGTTTAGATATTGTATAGAAAATGATATCGGATTACCTCTTTATATATCGCCTATGAACCTTATAAATTATCAACAATTAATTAATAGTAGTATAGTGAATGGAGATAATGAAGTTATTTATAAGTTTCTGAGCCAACAGTACTTTGTAGGTGATGGAAGTGTTGAAGTTGATTTTAAAAATATAACTGGTGATGTTATATACTCTAATATGAATCACTTTAGAAAATTGATTAATTTAATGAAAAAGAATAAAAAAAAGTTTGTTGTAGTATTTGACGAATGCCATATAGCAATAACGGACTATCTATTCAGAAATACAAATTTATCTACATTTGAAGTAACACAAGTAATGAGTGAATTCGAAAGGTTGTTAAAAGAATGTATGGATTTTAATATAGACAATTATTGCGTTGGTATTGTATTAGTATCTGCAACAATGGAACCTTTCTCTAATTCAAAGGGTATATTGTTTACTAAAATGTATGATTTAGATATACCAGATGAAAAGAAGATACAAGTATCTTTAATGGAGCCATTGATTGTTGATAAAATCAATATGGAGAATATTTTCAATACATTAATTAGAACGCTTGAAAAAACTGGAGAAAACAGTATACAAATAATAAATTGGAATACTAGTTTAAAGAACTTGAGAAAACTTAAGGAAAGATTAAAAAAATATCAGATTGAAACAGGTAATTTAAAAAATATAGATTTTGATAAGGAACTTGAAATATTGCATTCTGATAATATAAAAAATAATGAAACTTATGAATCTATAAAAACAGAAAGAAGAATACCTAAGGGAAAAAGAATTATATTAGCGACATCAGTAGTATCCGCAGGTATAAACATAGAAGAGGAAATAAGAAATGTTGACATGACGTTATTTTGTGAAGATGATACATTTACAAAAACAAACGAAGTTCAAATAGTTGGAAGAATTAGAACTGGAGTTAGATTATTACAATTAGTAACTTCTTATAAAAATGGAAAGAACATAATGCATTATAAAACTTATGTTGATAAAGAGAAGGGTAATTTTATCAAAGAAATTAAAGCTGGTATAACTTTCTTAAATCAGTTAAGATATACTGAAACGGAAGAGTTGAAGAGAAGAAAATTATCAACTTATAAAACAAAGAATTTAGGAAATGTTTATAATTACATAAATGTTATAGATAATGAATTTGTAATAAGTGAGTTTGCTTTAATGGGGTACTTATTCTTAACATATAATAAAGAACATGTGTTAACATCAGTTAAAGGTTTATCTAACGCTATATATCACCATAAGGCGTTAAATGTTAAATTAGTAAGAGAAGCACAAACTCTTGATTTTAAAGATAAGAAAGGCATATATGAGCAAATATCGAAGTTAAAGCCTTTGTCATCTGAAAAAAACGATGATGATATCAATGAAAATAATACTAAAAATGAAATCAAAGAGATTAAGAGTACAGCAGATAAAGAGTTAACTAAACTATTATTAGGTGAGATTAGCTTAAATGAAGCAACAAAAGATAACCAATATAAGTATAACCTTTTAAAAACTAGAGATTATAAGTTTCAGGTGCTTCAGCAAGCAAGTCTTGAAGACAATAAGTGTTTAATGAAGAAGATAGTAAAGAAGTATTTGAAAAACGATTGTAGTAAGACTAATTTGGAAAGAGAATTGAAAGAGTATAAAATTACGTTAAACATGGAAACTGTTCAAAAAACTAAAGATAAGAAGTCTAGAGATGCTCAAGTAAAATCTTTGAGCACATCAGATAAAGATAATAAAACAGCTTACCATTTGAATGAAATATTGTCTGAGCTTTATCCAGAAGATACTGTTTGGAGTAAAGTATATTTTAAAGATAATGAGAGAGTTTATATTTATAATAGGCTTTTAGAGTGTGATGCTTTAGCTGTGTATGAAACAGAAGAATTAATTGATGAGTCTGGAACAAAGAAAATATCTAAAAAGATATCTAAAGAAAAATATTCAGGCACAAAAAAGCAAGAAAAAGAATTAAAACGATGTTTAAGCTTATGCTTAAATTTAAGAAAAGTTAAAGGAGAAGAAAGCTTTAAAGTTTCTTCTAAGAAAAAAATTAAAAAGAAAAGTTATAAATAAAAAAATGTTTAAAGAGTATCTCTTGGGGAAGAGATACTCTTTTTTATTAAACACAAAAAAACTTAGATTTTTTATAAAATCTAAGCCTGTTTAAATATTAATTCTTGATATATTATCAGTTATTAAGTTTTTACGGCTTAGTAAATTATAAAGCCAGTTTTTAAATATAAAAAAATGTTTAAAGAGTATCTCCTGCTCGGTAAACAGCTAAACGTTTAGGGTATTAATTTAGCTGTTTTATATTGTGATTGTTTAATAATTATACTAAAGGTATCCACCTTGGTATCTGTTCTGAACGTTTAGGGTATTAATTCAGAATAGATATATTTCGTAATTAATATAGAACGTTTAGGGTATAAATCCTATATTAATTTAATCCGTCTACGAAAGTTTTTATAACTTTCTACATCTATATTATATCACATTTTATTTAAAATACAACTAAAACGGGTATTTTTTAGGTGTATTTTGTTTTGCAAAACATAGTATTATTCAGTATTTTTAGAAAAAATATACAATTTGAGGCAAATTTAAACCAAAAATGAGGTAAATTTGAGGTATGATTTTTTATATTAATTATGAGCAATTGTAGCTCTTTCATTGAAATGTAATACAGAAGAATTGAATGATGATTATTTTTTGTAGTAAACTGATAGAGAACTAATTTAAAAGGAGTTGTATTTATGGAGATTACAAGGTCTTATTCTAGTGATACTATGAAAATACATTTAGTTATGGATGATGAAAAATATAAGAAATATAATTGGGTCAGTAGATACGAGGAAATTAAAGTGTTGTTTAATGTAAGTGTGATAGATGAAGATATATCTATGAGCAGGGAGATATATCAGGAATTAACTCCTAATTGTGTTTGTGACAACCCATTACCTATAAATAATATAGAAGATGTAATATTTGCTTCAGTTGTAAACATTGACGCAAATGAAGATTTTCAAGATTTCTTTGAAGAATATGAATTAAGTAAAACAGATGATTGTGATTGTGAAGATGATTGTGACTGTTATTTATATATAGAAGATGTAACTGATGCAGAATTTAAAATAGAGCTCATAGAATTTAGTATTACTGAAAACATGATGCGTGAATATATGATTGATGAATATAAAGACATATCAAGCTATTGCAGAGATAAAGATGAACTAGAAGATATGTTAAACAATGTAATTTCTATTAGAGATGAGTGGATGAATCAGTTAGAGATATCTAAAGATATGGCGAATCGTATTATACCTCAGGAAGATTTTGAAGAGTTCTGTATGCTATCTAATAAGATACAACGAGAAATAGATTCTTTGCAATCTATCATTGATAAGATTGCAGAGCTAAATGTTAAAGACAACAAGACATATCATTTGTACCAGAGGAATGGAGATTGGGCTGTAATATCAGACTATGACTATATTAGAGATTTTAGATTTAAGTATATGATGGAAGAAATTGAGGGAAAGGATTATTTTTATAATGGTAAAATACATGCAGTAAAAGTACTAGAAGATGATAAACGCTGTGAAGAGATTGCTGAAATAAAAATTAATGGACTGGATATAGATGATTGTTCCGTATTAGATAGATATATTAAAGATAGGTGCTTGGTATCAGGTATAGTAATTGTTGAAGAGGAAGAGCTTTAATAGTTTTTAATTTAAAGAGAGTTAATAATTAGCTCTCTTTTTTGCTATATGTAGCTGTAATATGTAACTTTTTAGTTACAACAAAACACCAGCACATAAAAAAGAACGGTCCCAATCAACCGTTCACATTTCTTTTATAGTAATTGCAATAACCATACAATATGTACTCTAAAAATGGTTTAACGACATCAAAAGAACCTTCGTTTGAACAGGCTATCTTATACACACCTTTAACATCTAAAAGCCCCAAATACATCTTCTTATTAATGTCTTTGTAACATCCCTTGTATTTATCCTTACAAAACAGGGCTATAGCTCTGTTTAAATTCCTTATATTATCCTTATAACTTCCTTCTTTATCCAATAGACTAGAACATAGTTTATCTAAAATAAACGTCTTAGAATCCATTCTAAAGCCTCCTTTTTTCTTAATATAATCTAAATATATCCAAAGTGTTATTTCTATATCCAAAATATAAAAAACTTCCTAGTGGGACAAACTTATTCAAAAAATAAAAAGGTGACTAAATTAGTCACCACAATTTCTCATATATTTCAATCTAAATTTTCTCTCAAGAAAACGAATGAATATACATCATAAAAACATTCTATATTCATTTTTCTTAATTCTTCCTTGATAAGTTCATCAAATTTACTCCATAAATTATCTTTAGCTATAGATTTATAACCCCTTGTTATGCCTAATTCCTTACAAACTTTAGATTCGGCTTCTAATATTGATATAACTTCATTAGGTGTTGCTTCTCTATGTATTGCTAAGTCATTTTCTTTTACACAAATATAAAACTTAGAGCTAAATGAATAATTACCCGAGCCATTTTTTAAGCCTAATGAATCAGAATCAGTTATGGAATCCCAGTATTCCAGAGCGTTTTCAAATCTATATACCATATCTTCATTAAATTCTTTGTAAAAATACATTAGAAGATATTTAGGTATATTTAATTCTCTTGCTTTTTCTAGTAAATCTGATGAGCCGTTCTTTAACCAAAGCTCTTCAAATAGCTCATGCTGAGGAACTGTATATACAGTCCCTTCGCATTGAGAAAACTTATATTTTATGTCTTTTAAGACGTTCTTTTTGCTATTCAAGATATAATCAACCCACTTTCTGAATGTATTAATCTAATTTTTTAAATATTTGAAACGAATATACTTCATAGAAATATTCTATGTTTGATTTAGCTAATTCTTCTTTAACAAACTTATCAAACTCATTCCATAAGTTTAGTTTTATTATTGAACGATACGCATCCTCTATCCCTAGTTTTTCATAAGTAATACGTCTAGCTTCTAGAAACAAGACTCTCTCATCTCTGGTAGGCTGTCTGTGAATTAAAGATTCATTTTCTTTTATGCATATATAGTGCATTCTATCGCAAGTATATCCACCAGTACCCTCTCCCACGACTGAAAAATCCATACTAGCAAAAGAATCCCAGTAATCTAAAACTCTTTCAAATCTATAGACCATATCTTCATTAGATTCTCTATAGAAATTCATTAAGAAATGTTCTGGAACATTAAGCTCTCTTGCTTCTTTCATTAAATCTGGTGAGCTGTTTTTTAACCAAAGTTCTTCAAATAATTCATGGCTTGGTACTACATAAATTCTTTCCCCGCATCGAGAAAATCTATCTTTTAGGTCTTTTAAGATTTTCTTCTTATTATTCAAAATATAATCGACCTCACTCTCAATTTTTATCGTTATAAATATTATAGCATTAAATATTGTCCAAATATAGCTCAAGGTGTAGACTGTGTTAAATCTGAATCAAATTTAAACCGAATTTAATTTAAATATAATTCATTTCTGTATTAAAATAAAAATACACATCAAGGGAGCTTTAGTAAACTCCTTTTTTTTGGGGTTTATTAATGTGTAATTTAGATGTGACTTTTAAGTTACATATTTCAACAACACACTATCTACAACCCCATCTAGGGTTGCAAGCAGGACATTTAGTAGGGTTAGGATATCTAGTTCTTTTTTCCACCGCTGTTTCCCACTCATGACCACATCGGCATTTCCACCAAACCTTCTTATTGCTTCCTCTTATTACTTCTTGTGGCGTTAATATATTTCTTTCATAATTCCATTCATTCGCGACATGAGGATGCGTAGTAGCTAAATCATTAAACCCAGGCAATACTTTTTTATTCGAACAGTAAGGACATTTAGTAATTCCATTTCTACCAGAAATTCTAGCTTTAATTGTGGCTTCCCATTCGTGTCCCAGTTCACACCTCCACCAAACCTTTGTTAAAGATGTTGGGAAATAACTATCTGGACCTAATTCATTTTTATCATAATTCCATTCTTTAGCTAATTCTGGGTATTTAGTAGCTAAATCATTAAAACCAGACATTAACTTTTTATTCGTACAGTATGGACAATCTGTCTCTACATATATTCTATGATGTATGCTACTTTTCCATTTATGCCCGTGCTTGCACTTCCAGTGAACACGAGTTATGGCTGACATAGCTATATTATCGGGACTTAACCCCTCATTCTCTTCGTAATCCCATTCATCAAGAATGTATTTCATTTTCTCGTTGTTTATACAAAATTCGTATAATGATATTGCTTTCATAAATGTCATCTCCCTAATAAGTTGTAGTATTTTTACTTTTTATTATTGTATATATCCAGGTATCTATATAATGTAGCTCTCCCTATACCCAACATTTTAGCCATTTCTACCTTATTTATTTGCTTCTGTTCTACTTGCTCCAAGTATCGTTCAAACTTAGGATACTTACCTAATATAAAATCTTTTGTTATCTCTTCTCTTCCAAACCATCTACCCGTTTTAGTATTTATCTGACCTTTCTCTTTATCTTCTTTCAACTGTTCTACTCGTTGTGAAACTCTTTCTTGAATTGTATCTCTTTCCATTTCTGCTATAGCTCCAAATATACCTAGCAATAATTTATAAGTACTTGTATTTGTATCTATACCTTCTTTTAGTATCTTTATCTGAACACCTTTATCTATAAAGAATTCACAAATCTCTATCGTATCTTTCAGGTTTCTTCCAAGTCTACTTATACTCTCACAATAGATAATGTCACCACTTTTAGCTTGCAACTTCAATTTATTCAACTCTGGTCTATCTTTTTTTGTTCCTGTTATTTTATCTACGAAATTTTTATCTGCTTTTATTCCCTGTTGCTCAAATACAAATTCTTGCCTCTGAACTGATTGTTTACGTGTACTAACTCTTTGATATGTATATATCATTTTTTAACCTCCAATCTATTAGCTTATTTTTATTATATAGTGTATCAAAAAACTATGCAACACTATAAGACACTTTGCTTTTGAATTGTAACACATTTGTTTTTTAGTTTTCTCTAATAATCGTTGAAATTTAGCCATTTACATAATATCTATTCTGTTCCATCTATTTTGTATCATCAAACTTTAGTTTGATGAAACATGAATAATACGAAAAAATAAAAAGGTGACTAATTTAGTCGCCTTTTTTATTTAAGAACAATTAAGCTTGACAGATATATTGGTATTAATTATAATTAAGCATAGCTTAGGTGTGGAGGATTACCACCTGTCGCGTATGCGATAATCTAGATATCTCAATTTTTAGATTAGCTAGAAGAGCCTATTTCGGCTCTTTTTTAATATATCTATAAAAAACAAGAAGAAGCCTCTTGACTTCTTCTTTATTTTTGCTCTACTTCAAATTTTAGTGTAGTTTTGTATATATCTACTTTGTGAGCTAGATTACTAGCTAATTTAATATCTATACTATATGTATTGTCATTTCCGGCGATTTGATTATCTAGCAATATAATAGCATCTGTAGTGTTCACAAACTTCTTATAATCATTCTGAGAGCCTTCTTTTATGTTTAATATATCTATATCCATAGTTTTAGATTTATCAGCATTTTGTATATCACTTACTAGATAAGTGTTAACTTTATACGGCAACGAACTTGTTACTGTTAATTCAACAGCACCTAACTTCTCTATATCTTCTACTCCTGAGTAATCCTCAAATGTTACACTATCTGTATCCAATGATAAACTTAACACATTCTCTGATTTAATATAGATATCTATATTAGCACTAGCTGTCCCAGGTATTAATCCTGGAGGTCCAGATGGAAGAGTGTCTTTTATACCATCAAATCTATCCTGTATATCTTCTTTTTCAGGGGTATCTGGTAATTTAGATATAATATCCTCTATCTCTTCTCTACTTATGCTTTCCCCATCTTCTGCTCTATCTAATAAATCCTGAGCTGTATCTTCTTTCGAGTATTTATTGCTTAATTTATATCTATAGACATTACCATTAATACTGTTATCTTTATTTTTACCACCTAGCGAATATAGATACCCATTCTTAGCAAATCCACCGCCCATAATAAATGATGAAGATGATACAAAATCCTCTTCTGTCCATGTATCTGTGCTTAGATTGTAGATATAGAATTTAGAATATTGACCAAATGGATGGATAAGAAATATCTCATCATCTTGTCTTAAACTAGCTGGATATGACATAGTTCGTCCCACTCCAACATATTCATTCCATGTATTTTTATCTATGTCATAATAATAACTTGTTGACGTAGAGTCTCCCATGTAGCTTCCGCCTAAAATGTATATTTTTTTATCATAGACAATTGTTTCAAAATAATCGATTGAAACAGGTGGGTTAGAGAATTCGCTCCAAGTCTTTGTTGTTAAATCATACTTATAAGCTGTACTACCACTGCTTCCAAAATAGTACATAATATTATCTACTATCTCCATCTTTTTATATCTGGCATTTATAAACGAATACGGAAATTTTGATTCATGCGTCCATGTATCTGTACTAATATTGTACTTGTATAAATCTGCGTCTCTATCTTTTAAACCAAGAATATAGATGTATCCTTTGTAAGATGCGATAGCAGGAGAAGAATAAGTATAGTAATCAATTGGAACAGGTGCTCCTTCTCTCCAGAAATTATTTTCTGCATTATAAATTTGAACTTTATTGGTATAGTTGCTGTCGCCATAATTTTCATGTCCACTTATGATAAACGTCTCATCTCTGAACGTTTCAGTTGCAAAATCATACACTGGGGTAGGTATAGTGGAAATAATTTCTTCTGTTATTCTAATCCCCGACCTATCTAGAGCGTTCGCTTCCTTATCATGCAATATGAACATATTCACTAATAATACTGAACAAGAAGTGATAACACTTATCATTTTTTTAATTTTCATACTTTAATTCCCCCTTTTTTATTTTTAAATAAACTTAACTAAATAAGTTATATGTAATTATATGTGGAAACATGTCAAAATATAGCAAATATATGTTTTGTTTACAATTTTTAGTGTCGCTAAAAAAACATTTGAAAAGATAGAAATTTGAGGATGTGGAAGCAATTTATTATAGATTTAGTTATGATACATAATTAGGTTATAATCAAGTAATTTCAACAGTTCTAAGCTTGACTAATTTAGAAAAATATGGTATAATTTTACTAATTTACACAAAAAGACAAATGTTAAGAATTTATATAGATAAAACAACATATAATGGGATAAATAGAGAAAGAAAGGGGGTTTTACCATGTTTAATAAAAAGAAAAAAGAAAATCAAAAAATTAGAGAGCAATACGAATATATAAAGAAAGCTATGATTCAAGCAATGGTTGCAGATGAGAACGGAAATGAGTTGGTTGATGCTCAGAAATATAATCAAATGTTTACAATAGAGTATGACAAAAATGGCGAGCCTAAAAAAATAAGTAAACCTAACAAAGATATAGTTAATAATGCAAATAGTAATGGTTTTATAGCTTCAAATAATTATGAGGTTTGGGGAAGAGAAACATATGGAGGTATAGTAACAGAATCGGGGGAATTTATACCTTATGTAAATGTAGACCTAAAGCCAATTGAAAAAACAAAGTATCAGGGATATTCAAATATATATGACAATAGTCCTTTTATCAGTGATGACTATAAGTAAG
>ERZ1463036.162-NODE-162-length-15167-cov-15.600913_pt1 | contig 15167 bp, 16 predicted proteins | sample MGYA00564485_ERZ1463036 | MGnify/ENA primary metagenome ERZ1463036 (study PRJEB39244, sample SAMEA3635127) | Helicobacter pylori | study: EMG produced TPA metagenomics assembly of PRJEB11511 data set (Assembly of a 5300-year-old Helicobacter pylori... | reverse complement strand
TCATCTTTTAGTATTTCTTTCATATCACTTAAAAATCTTTCAGGTAGCTTTGTCAATTCTTATCGTCCTTCCTCGTTCTCTTTTTTCTTCTCTTAAATCTATTTTTTGAACTAATTATGTATTTATCTAATTTGTCTAAGTTTAATTTACATAAAAAAATTATATAAACCACAAACAATATAATAGACCATCTATACTCTATCATCAATATAAAATCAAAAACTCCATGTATTAAAATTGGTATTAAAACAGATAGTATTAAATATTCTCTTTTTTTAAATTTCTCTGTACTAAATTTATATTTAGATATATAATATCCCATGGTTATTGCAAATAACATGTGAGCTGGTGTAGATATTATAGCTCTAATCAGTCCAACCTCCCTCACTGTACTTTTATCTTCTTTTAAGATATATAATACATTTTCTAATGTTGAAAATCCTAATGACAAAAACATGGAGTAAATAATTCCATCTAGTTTTTCATTAAAATATTTTTCTTTTAAAAGATTTGGAATCAATACAATTGCCTTTAATCCTTCCTCTGTCATACCTGCTACTATAAAAGATATATATATTATACTTGTATATCCTGTTAGTATATCTAATTTCAATAATAAAAGCTCTACAATAAGAGCAATTACCCCCATAAATACTCCTAATAAAAAAAACTTTGCTAACCTATTTATAGGTTCTTTATCATATCTATCTTTTAGGTATATCCAAGATATATAAGCTATAGTTGGTGCTATGGCCAATGTAAATATATTTATGTTCATATAATCACTTCTTTCTTTTTTGTATAATCTATATTATTTCCATTTTCCTTAACAAAATAAGATGTTTATTCATACTATAAAATAATAAGATACTATTTTTAAGGGGTGATCGCATGAAAGCTGGTTTTTTAACGGTTAGTGTTATAGATAGCAATACTAATCAACCAATAGAAAATGCTACTGTTAATATCTACTCTATTCCAGAGTCAGAGCAACATTTAACTAAAGTTTACGAAAACTTAAAAACAAACTCCTCTGGTCAAGTCACAGGTTTAAAACTAGATGCTCCAAATGTAAATTATTCACTAGATCCTTCTTCACCTATAAGACCCTATAGCATTTATTCTATTGAGGTATCTAAAGATGGTTATGAAACAGTTTTAATAGAAGGTACTCAGATTTTAGCTACTGTAGAAGCTCGACAAACAGTTCCTGTTAATTTAAAAACTAGATCTAGAAATTCTTATTCAAGACAAAATGAACAAGTATTTGTTGTCCCAGACCATACACTATATGGAGATTATCCACCTAAAATTCCTGAAAGTAGTTTAAAGCCGCTACCACCTCCTACTGGGTTTGTTGTTCTTGATAATCCAGTAGTTCCAGAATTTATAGTCGTTCATGATGGAATGCCTGAAGATACTTCAGCTCCTAACTATTGGATACCTTTTAAAGACTATATAAAAAATGTAGCTTCTTCTGAAATTTATTCTACGTGGCCCGAACAAACTATTTATGCTAATGTAATAGCTATAGTTTCATTCACTTTAAATAGAGTATTTACTGAATGGTACAGAAATAAAGGCTATAGCTATACTATTACTTCTACTACTGCTTTTGATCATAAATTTATTAATAATAGAAACTTCTTTGACACTATTAATGTTGTAGTTGATGATATATTTAATACTTTTATAAAAAGGCCACCTACTTCTAGACAGCCACTTTTAGCTCAGTATTGTGATGGTGTAAAATCTCAATGCCCAAATCAAATGACTCAATGGGGAAGTAAATACCTTGGAGATGAGGGTAAAGACTATGAAAGTATACTAAGATCATTTTATGGTGAGCAAATAATATTTGAAAAAGCACCTATTGTAAGTGGTGTTCCTATATCTTTCCCTGGCCAAATTTTACAAGTAGGTTCCATTAATAACTATGTTAAAACTATTCAAAACCAACTTAATGCAATCTCTAATTCATACCCTCTAATCCCTAAAGTTAAAGAAGATGGCATTTTTGGAGAATCTACTGCTAAGGCTGTTAAAGTATTTCAAAAAATTTTTGGCCTACCTAAAAGTGGTGTTGTTGATTTTAAAACATGGTACGAAATATCTAGAATATATGTAGCTGTAACTAAAATAGCTTCTTTAAATTCTACAATATAGATATAAAATATATTTCTAAATAATAAAAGCTTTACTGATTATAATCTAATTTTTATTAGATATAAATAGTAAAGCTTTTTATTATTATCTATTTTAGTATTTCTAAATATTATTCTTTTAACATATGACTTATTATACTATTATTTATTTTAAATTCTGGTATCTCTGCTGCAAATGGTGCAATTTTATATAAATCAAAGTAAATAACTATATTATTGTCCTCTATATAAAACTTATTATCTTTTTCTATTGATTCAAATTGATATATACCTTCATACTCCTTATTATTTTTAACTAATTCCTCTATTTGCCTTCTAATCTCATTATTTATTACTTTTATATAATCTGAGTTTGGCTTAAATAAATCGCTTAATTTTAATATTTTTCCACATCTCATGTCTATATTATAACTTATATCTTCATAGTCTTCATGAGCTCCTCCACTATATTGATGGTAAGTTACTTTTATACTTAATATATCATCACTATTTTTTTTAACTTCATAATCCACATTTGCAACAAATTTATCTTTTGATACATCAACATTATCAAAATAGTTTTTAGCGCTCTCATAAACTTTATTATAAAAATCCATTATATCTTTTCTAATTTTATAATTTAATTCTTTATCTATATCCTTATTTGAAGATATTATTATAGGAATATTTAATATACTATTTATATATTTATTATTTTGAGTAATTGTTTGCGTATCTACATTTGCAATTATATTTTTTGTGTTTATTGATTTTACTTTGTTATTAAAAACATCATATGGAACTTTAAATTCATATTCTCTCATCTTACCATCTTTATTTTGGTCCAATATTATTGATAATCCCCCGTCTACAATTATAAAATTAGTTTCCTTATCTATAATTACTAGATTTTTGTCTATATCTATTTTATTTTCATCTATAGTCTTATTTATATAAGATTTTATTGATTCTTTATAGTTTTCATCTTCTCCTAAAAGATTATCTATATATATTCTTTGCCCTGTCTTTAAATCAAAAACATAACTTTCTTTGTTGGTTGAAAATTTATTTTTTCCACTTTTAGTTTCTTTTACTATAACTATATTGATTACATCTTTACTTTGAAACGCTAAATTATATTCTAATAATATATTAGTTTTTTGTTTATTATTTTGTAATTCTATATCTTGCCTCTTATGATTTATATAACTATTTATATTATTTCTGATAAAAGAATTAATGTACCTTTCAGCACTTTTATTATCACAATATAATTTAGGCATTCTAACTGTTATTGATAAATTTTTACATTCTATTTTACTTCTTTCTTCAGTAACCTTTACTGTTTTTATACTATCTACTATGTTAGCTTTTACTTTACTTGATATATCTACTAACTCAGTATTATATAAAAGTATTAAAGATAGTAATGCTATACATATTAATGACATAAATACTCTTATATTTCTTTTTTTATTCATTTATAATTCCTCCAAAACATAATTGCATTACTATGTTTTGAATTTATTATATTTTTATTCTACTAAAAACTTTTTAATTTTGATTTATTTGCCATTGCTAGTATAAGCCCTAGTGCTATAGATGCAAATGCAGACACTATAACTTGATATTGTGGTTCAAATAAAAATACAATCGTATGGCAAGGTATCCAGAAAAATGGTATAGTTTTTAACACTGTGAAATCAATGTACGTATACCAGTCGATTTTATTTGTTATATCTCTAAGACTTACTCTTCCTCCATTTTTATAATGTCTTATATCTATGTACGTATCTGTACACTTATGAAATAAAAATACTGCTGGTGATTGTAATATATTCATAATCGCACTTGTCAAAAATGCATGTGCAAAAATAGACTCTTTAAAAGGAAGCTTTCCCATCTCTTGAGCAGCCTCTACACCTTTAGAGAATACTGGCAATCCTAATGTTATAACAATACCTATTACACCCCAAATAATCGCTCTAAACATAACTCTATTTGGTTGCTTCCAGTACCCATAACTTATTCTCATACCTAGTAACTCTCCCATTGTAGCTAAGACCGCAAATTTAATAAATCCACTTACATATGGATACTCTCCTGTTACAGTAATGAATAAATCCCTACTAACTGGTATAACTAATATAAGTATCCAGATAAGAAGAATTCCTCCCCATATAAAATCCCCTTTTTTCATTAATGTCTCCCCTTGATATACTTTACATTTACTTAGTATATTTTCTTCATTAAGTATTAATACTCCTCTAATTTACACAATTTGCTATATCATAATTTGACTATATTAATACAACTTAATATATATTTAAAAATATATGACAAACTATCTTAAATAATATAACCAATATGCTTTTTATAAAATACAAAAGGGTATTGAATTAAATTCAATACCCTTTTGTATAAAAAATATTTTACTTACTTTCTAATTTTTCGTATAAATCTATAAACTCTTCTGCTAACTGCTGAAAATTCATGGCATTCATCAAATGATCTTGTGCATGAACTAATAAAACACTCACTTCTGTTTTGCTTCCATTAGCCTCACCTTGTATAAGCTCTGTTTGGAATCTATGAGCTTTAGTTATTACTTCCTTAGAACTTTTCATAGTTTCTCTTGCCGCTTCTATATTCCCCTTTTTAGCTTGGGCTATTGCTTCAAAAGCTAATCCTTTTGCGTCCCCTGCATATCCTATTATGCCAAATGATATTTCAAATATTTTTTCATCCATTTTAAAAAACCTCCTAAATGTCCCTATAACTACTCAATTTGAAGTTATCATTTAAATACTTTTTAACTTCCTCTGATGTCAATATCTCATGCTCTTTTGTTCTTTGCATTGCATAAGATGTAGAGTTTAAAATATATGCATCTAAGTATGCTGGATGAGTCATTATATCTAAAGTGTCATATTCTTTTAAAGTATTTATATTCTTCTTAAAGTAATCAATTTCCACATTATCACTATAAAAAGTATCTAACATAGGTACTACTTTTGAATATTCTAGATTATATTCAAATCCACCTCTTATTGGTAACTTATATTTTTCTATTATCCTTTCAATAACTGGCTGTAATTTCTTTAAAGTATGAACATGGTGATGACTATCAAGATGAGAAATTTCAGTGTGTTTCTTTACTTTTTCTATTTGAGCACAAAGTTCTTCATAAATTTCATCTAAGTTCATCTTATCTATTACATCATTAGTGATTCGCCTAAAAAATTTTCCATTTTCGTCTACTAGGCTTTCCAAATTAGGAAGTACTGGTCTATTACAACTAATAGTCATATGGACTCCACATGCCAAACCTGGATTTTCCTTTAAAAGTTTCATAGCATGCTCAAATCCTGGCATATTAGCCATAACTGTCGTAGATTTTACTACCCCTTCTTTATACGCTGATATTATCCCGTAATTTACAGCTTTACAATATCCAAAATCATCTGCATTTACTATAAGTTTAGTCATAAATTTCACCTACTTATTAAATTGAGGTAAGTACTCTTTATGAGCCTCTAACATCTCATCTAATATAGTTTTTGCTAAATCATCTGAAGGTATTAATGGGTTGATACAAAGTGCTAATAATGCACTTTCGTAATCTCCATATACGGCTGCTTTGGCTGCCAATATTTCAAAAGATTTTATATCACTTACTAAACCATCAGTACACTGCGGAAGATATCCCATTGATAAAGGTTTTGGTCCTTCGCTAGTTATTACACTACTAACTTCAACAGCTTGATCATCTCTAAAGTTTCTTATGGCTCCATTATTTAATGTATTAACTACTTGTATATCCCTTTTATCATTGTATATAGAACTTATTAAGTTACAAGCTGCATCACTATAATATGCTCCTCCCCTTTTCTCAAGTTGAGGTGGTTTTATGTCTAAACTTTCATCTTTATAAAGTTCAAATAGTTGCCCTTCTAATTCTTTAACAACTTGACCTCTTGCTTTACCTTTTTTAAATTCTTCTAATTCTTCATCTAGCATCTCTTTAGTTTTATAATAATATCTATGGTATGGACAAGGTATAGCACCTAAAGCTTTAACAAACTCTGGATTAAAATCTATTGCCTTTATATTTTCCATACTTATTTTAGAACTTACAAACTTATCTATTGCTTCCTTTGTAACATCTTTGCCATCCAAAATAACATTGAGCCCATATACCATATGATTAAGTCCAGCAAAATCCATATATATTCTATCACTTTCTACTTCAAATAACTTTGCAACTCCATTTCTAACACCTATAGGAACATTACATAATCCTATATAGTTTTTGAAGTTTGTGTATTTAAATACTGCTTCAGTTATTACACCTGTTGGATTTGTAAAATTTATTAACCATGCATTTGGACATAACTCTTCTATATCTTTTATTATATCTAGTATAACTGGTACAGTACGAAGGGCTTTAAACAGCCCTCCTGCACCATTAGTTTCTTGACCTATTACTCCATGTGATAAAGGAATACTTTCATCTTTTATTCTAGCATCTAATAATCCAACTCTTAATTGAGTTGTTACAAAATCTGCACCTTTTAAAGCTTCTCTTCTATCTAATGTAAGGTTAATTTTAATATCTAATCCAGATTTTTTAATCATTCTCTTGGCAAGATTGCCTACTATTTCTAATTTTTCTTTCCCTGCTTCTATATCTACAAGCCATAGTTCTTTAACTGGTAGCTCACTATATCTTTTTATAAATCCTTCTATTAATTCGGGGGTATAACTTGATCATCCCCCTATTGTAACTATCTTAAGACCTTTTTTCATAATCTTCTACCACCCAATCTCTATGATTATTAACTAGCCTTGTTGTTTAGCTACTCTTTTTTTTGCCATTCTTTCATCTGCAACTACAAATGGTAAATATATAACAACAGATATTATTAAGTTAACTGTTTCTAATGCTCCACCAGTCCAATGCCCTGTAGCCATTATTCCACTAAATATTGGAGGAGTTATCCAAGGAATTTTTGCCATTAAAACTGGTGCTACTATCCCACTGGATATAGCTAAGTATGAAGTTATTGTACATAATACTGGCGCTAGTACAAATGGAATCATGTATATTGGATTTAATACTATTGGCATACCAAATATCATAGGCTCACTTATATTGAAACATGCTGGTGGTCCACCTAAAGCTATCATTTCTTTACGTCTTCTACCTGCTATTATTAATGCTATTATTAATCCAAGTATCATCCCTGAACCACCTAAGTATACAAATGCATCTAAAAATGCTCCTGCAAATACATGGTAACATTCTGTTGCTCCTGCTGATGCTAACTCAGCATTTTTACCACCTAATTCCATTAATATTGACTCTACTGCAGGAAGTGCTATGTTTGCACCATGTAATCCAAATATCCATAAAACATGGATAAACAATACTGTAAACACAGCCCCTCCTAAAGAGTCAGCCATACCAGTTAAAGGTTTCGATAAATATGTTGATAATAAATCATTTATAAATAATCCGTTTGATAAAAGTTTTACTATTATACCTATTATACCTACTATAAATAACGCTATTACTCCTGGTAATAATTTTGCAAATGATCTAGAAACTGCTGGTGGTACACCATCTGGCATTTTTATAGTTAACCAAGTTACTTTAGATAATCTTACATAAATTTCTGTTGTTACTAGTGCTACTACCATAGCAGTAAATAGTGCATTAGTTGACACATAACCCCAAGGTATAAACCCCCACCCTGAAACTGCCTCTCCTGCCTCAGTTACTATGTCTGCAGTTTGAGGAGATAACACTAAAAATCCACATAATGCTAGAAGTCCTGCTTGTAAACCATTTGCTTCATATGATTTTGCTAAAGAATAGGCTACTGACACAGCTAAAAATAATGACATCATTGCAAGTGATCCCCACCATAAATCGCCTCCAAGTGCAGATATTTGTTGACCAACTGTAGTGTTAGCTAACATATCTTGGTAAGGTTTTAATGGTAAGTTTTTTATAAGTGATCCAAATGCCCCAACCATAGTTACTGGTATCATGGCAATGAAACCATCTATTATTGCTAATAAGTGTCTTTGTGAGCCAATCTTAGATGCTATTGGAACTAAATGTCTTTCCATAAAGTTCATTAATGCTTCCATTTTGATTATCCCCCTTTTTAATTTACTTTGAATTATATAACTCCATTGCTCTATCTAATACAGCTTTACCATTACATGTTCCATAGTGCATCATATTTATAACCTCTACTGGTACATTGTATGGCTTAGCCATCTCTGTCGCTTTACCTAATATATATCTAACTTGCGGTCCTAATAATAAAACGTCACAATTTCCTATTTCCCTATCTAAGTTAACTTCTGATATAGCCCATATTTCTATCTCTATATCTTTTTCCTTTGCTGCAGCCTCCATTTTTGTAACTAGTAAACTAGTTGACATCCCCGCTGAACAAGCTAACATTATTTTTACCATTTTTTGTACCTTCTCAAAATATATTTTATTAAAATTTAAATGTCTATACATTTATTATATATTAAATGTATAGACATTTAAAGAAAACATTTTCACAACATATGTATTTTTATTTAAATATAGCATTAACGGTTAAAGTATAACCATAATGATATGTATGAGAGTATTCAAATGCCTCACCGTTATCAAGTCTACAAACTTGTTTTATATATAATAACGGTTCTTTTCTATCTAATTTTAGATTTTCTTCTAACTCATTATTAGATATAACAGCCTCTACTTCTCTTTCTGATATAGCTATCTTACGACCGCTAACTTCTTCAACATATTCATATAAGGAACCCATGCAATGAGCTTCATTTATATTTGGAAATAGTTTAACTGGCATATATGTAATCATATACGATAGTCTTTTATCATTTGCTAGTCTAACTCTCTTTATCTCCCAAACATAATCACCTTCACTTATATTTAGCTTTTCGGATATTTCATCATCTGCTTCTATTTTTTCTAAACTAACTAATATACTTGATACTTTATATCCTTTGCTATTCATCTCTTTTGTAAAACCACTTATAGAAGATATATTGTCATATACCTTACTTCCTAAAACTATACTTCCTATACCCCTCCTCCTTGCTATATATCCTTCTTTAACTAGATTATTAAGTGCTGATCTAACAGTCATTCTTGTTACATTAAATTCTTCGCATAATTGATGTTCTGATGGTATTAAATCTCCTTGATTTAATTTTCCTGAATTAATTAATTCTTTTACATAGTTCTCTATTATTTTATATATAGGTTGACCCATAACTTTCCTCCCTCGGCTTTAGACATGAACTTATTGCCTATTTAATTGTATATACATTTAATAATATATTAATTTGTAACTTTTATAAACTCTTTTGATATAATTTTTATAATAACACTCCTTTATTATATCTTTTATATAGTCTTTGGTTAATATTTCAAATCAAATTATTCAAAGTATACAAAGTTTTTAATTGCTTTACACTTAAAATAAGACCACCTAAATTTATAGGTAGTCTTATTGATATAATCTATATTAAGCTTTTTTTAACTTAACAACAGTTTCAACATGAGGTGTATTTGGGAACATATCCATACATTTAACTAATTCTACTTCGTATCCATAGTTTTTAAATTCAACTAAATCTAATACTAATGTCTTTGGATTACAAGATATATATATTATTTCCTTAGAATCAAATCCACATATATCTCTTATAGCATCCTTGTGTACACCTGGTCTTGGTGGGTCAACTATTATTAAATCTGGCTTTTCTTTTAATTTGTTTACTGTTTTAGCAACATCTCCTGCTATAAATTCACAGTTTGTTAGGCCATTTAATTTTGCATTTTGATTAGCAGCTGCTACAGCCTCTTCTATTATTTCTATACCATAAACTTTCTTAGCAGATCCTGCCATAACTTGTCCTATAGTACCAGTTCCACTATATAAATCAAATACTACTTTATCGCTATGGTCCCCAACAAATTCTCTAGCTATAGAGTAAAGTTCTTCTGCTCCTTTAGTATTTGTTTGGAAGAATGAGAATGGAGATATTTTGAATTTTAAGCCTAATATTTCTTCTTGTATATAATCTCTTCCATAAAGAACTCTTAATTCATCACAGTTTACTGCATCTGCTAGCCCATCATTTATAGTGTGTAATATACTTACTAATTCTGCGTCTAAACCTAAATTTAAAAGCATGTTTTTATACTCAGTCATATCAAAGTCTAATTGAGAAGATGTAACTATATTTACCATCATTTCTTTAGTGTTTATACCTTTTCTAACTACAAGGTTTCTTAAATATCCTTTGTGATTAAATGTTCTGTAGTATGGTATTTGCTTTTCATTAAAGTACTCTACAGTAGCTTTTAGTATCTTTATGAAATCTTGATCTACTAAGTAACATCCATCAACAGTTATTATGTCTATATGCTTTCCTTTTTTGTGAAGACCTAAAGATAGTGGACCATCTTTAACCTCATCTCCAAAAGTATATTCCATTTTATTTCTGTACATTCTTTGTTCAGGACTTCCTTGTATTCCTAAGAATTTGAATCCAAATAACTCTTGTTGTAAGAATAAATCCATTACTTGTCTTTCTTTTATTTGAAGTTGTTTTTCATAAGGAACTGATAATATACTACATCCTCCACATTGATTGAAATGTTTGCATGGCTCTTCTGTTTCTAGCGGTGAGTTTTCTAGAAGTTCTAGCATTTTAACTTCAGCTTTTTTACTTCTAGCTTTTTGAACTACTGCTTTAACTTTTTGTCCAGTTATTCCGCCCTTCATATATATATCTTTTCCATCATATAAACTTACAGAAGTTCCACCGAACTCCATTTTATCTATTTCAAACTCTATTATGTCTCTTCTTTTCACTAAAACTACCTCCGCTCAATTGTTATCTTTCTTCTAATAATTTTATTTCATCTTCTGTTAATTCTCTATATTCTCCTAGCTCTAGATTTTTATCTAGCTCTAATTTTCCCATAGACAGTCTTTTTAAGTATACTACTTTTTTACCTACACTCTCAAACATTCTTTTAACTTGGTGGAATTTTCCTTCATGTATAGTAAGTTCTATTTCTGATATTTCATCACTCTTTAATATTTTAAGTTGTGACGGCATAGTTTCATATCCATCATCAAGCGTAACTCCTTTTGAGAAAGCAACTACATCCTCTTTGGTTACAATTCCTTCTATTTTAGCATAGTAAGTTTTTGGTACATGCTTTTTTGGTGATAATACCCTATGTGCAAGTTGTCCATCATTTGTTAATACCAATAGCCCTTCTGTATCTTTGTCTAACCTACCTACTGGAAATGGTTCAAAAACATAGTATGATGAATCTATTAGGTCTAATACTATTGGGTCATGCTTATCAAAAGTCGCCGATATATATCCATCTGGTTTATTTAACATTATGTACACAAATTCTCTATAGTTTACTTCTTCTCCATTAAAAAGTATTTTATCATTTTCTGGGTCAACTTGAATCCCTGGATTATTTATATTTTTTCCATTTACAGATATCATACCTTGCTTACAGTATTTTTTTATTTCCGCTCTACTACCATATCCTATATTAGAAAGTATTTTATCTATACGTAATTTTTTAGCCATTAAAAATGTTCTCCATTTTCATAGTATTTTTCTTTTTCAAAAACAGTAAATGCTAAATCCATACTTTCTACTTTTAATCCATCTCTTATACTATCTGTTATTATTTTAGCTACTGTATCTTGTACTTCTTGTCCTCTATCAAACCAAGCTACTTCCACAAATGGATATACATCTGCTATTTTTCCATCTCTTATTGCTACAGATTTTATACATTCTATTTCAAAATAATCTCTAGGACATTTTACTGCTTCCACTAATTTATCTATCATATTTTCACTTATTTTACATATATCATTTTCATTTATACCTCTTACTTTTATTTGTGGCATATATAATTCCTCTCTTTTCTTAAAATTTATTTAGTTATAGATATTATTATACTTTTAATTACTAGTTATTACAATTTACTATGTACTTTTTTTGTATTAGGGTTATAATATTAATTGATGGGTAAATTTTATATTTGATTATTTTTAATAATTAATTGTATGGAGGGTTTATATATGTTAGTTTCAGCTAAAGACATGTTACAAAAAGCTAGAGAAGGAAAATACGCAGTAGGTCAATTCAACATAAATAACTTAGAATGGACTAAGGCAATATTATTAACTGCTCAGGAAAACAATTCTCCAGTTATATTAGGAGTATCTGAAGGTGCTGCTAAATATATGTGTGGTTTTAAAACTATAGTTAATATGGTTGAAGGAATGATGGAAGAATTAAACATAACTGTTCCAGTCGCTGTTCATTTAGACCACGGAAGCTACGATGGAGCTAAAAAAGCTATGGAAGCTGGCTTCTCTTCAATAATGTTTGATGGTTCTCACTATCCAATCGAAGAAAATATAGCTAAAACTAAAGAAATGGTTGAATTAGCTCATGCTAAAGGTCTTTCTTTAGAAGCAGAAGTTGGTTCTATAGGTGGAGAAGAAGACGGTGTTGTTGGTGCTGGTGAAGTTGCAGATCCAGCTGAATGTAAATTAATAGCAGATTTAGGAATAGATATGCTAGCTGCTGGTATAGGTAATATACATGGTAAATATCCAGAAAATTGGGCTGGATTAAACTTTGATGCTTTAGCTGCTATAAATAATGCTACAGGAAACATGCCATTAGTATTACACGGAGGAACTGGTATACCTGCTGAAATGATACAAAAAGCTATATCATTAGGTGTTTCTAAAATAAACGTTAATACTGAGTGTCAATTAGCATTTGCTGATGCTACTCGTAAGTATATAGAAGCTGGTAAAGACTTAGAAGGTAAAGGATTTGACCCTCGTAAGCTTTTAGCTCCAGGGTTTGAAGCTATAAAAACTACTGTTAAAGAAAAAATGGAATTGTTCGGATCAATAAATAAAGCTTAATTCCTTTTAAAAATTAAATGAAAAGAGCATCTTTGTATAAAGATGCTCTTTTTTTATTTCTATATTAATTTTTTATATTATTTATAATCCTTAGCTATAGAATTTTGATGCTCCTACTAACTGTCTTTTTCCTACTATTTTAGATAGGTTAGCTAATGATGCTATTTTTATATCCTTGAAGCTAACTAAAAATACAAATTTAAAATCTGTAAAAGATTCATCTATATTATAAATATCAAAGAAACATCTTACATTATCAAATAAATATTTATCCTGAAGTTCTTCTTCAATTTCATCTGTAGCATCTTTTAAATATGCTCTTACATCTTCAAATAATACTTGGAAATAGCTTTCGTCTAAGTCTTCTCCTATTTCATCTAGTACATCTTCTATATCTTGCATATTAAATACATCTTGAGACAGTTTGCAGTCAAATGCCATTATACCATCTTGATTAATTGTATTTGATATATCTCTTGTATATTCTATATCTGGTCTTATTTTGATGATTTCTTTAACATCATTGCTATTTATGCTTATATTGCCTTTTCGATTTTCTACTTTTAATTCGACCATAAGACCACCTCCCCCTATAGTATTGCTATGTTTACTTGTACAATTCTATGAATTTATCTATATCTTTCCAAGTGTCTACTCTTGTTATATTATCATGTTCTACACCTTGATTGTAGTTGGTATTTATTAGTAGTATTTTCATACCTTCATTTGCAAGTTGCATTGCATTTGATGGATTGTCTTCTATAAATATATTGCATTCTAGTTCTTTAGCTTTAGCTATTTTATCGTGACTACCTAATAAGTGAACATCTATATCAGAAAATCCTTTATCGTTTAACCATCTTGTAGTTATATCTGTAAGACTTTTATCTCTTGCCGTTACAAAATATAAGTTGTGGCTATTAGCTAACCACTTTTCTATAACGTCCTTAGCATATTCTACTATTTCTGCTTCTTCATAAGAATGCATACAGCTACTATGGAATTTATTTAATATTTCATCCATGGTATCACCATATAATTGTTCCCAGTTATAAGTTACACATTCTTCTTCTTTTATATTTTTATTATATATCTCATTTAAGTACGGAATAAAATGATATGGACTTGTTATAGTTCCATCTATATCTATACATATATTTAATCTTCCCATACATACCTCCCTGATTAACGTTATAATCGAAAATTATATCACATGTTATATTATAAATCAAAATTTATGCATTATAGTATATTTAAAGCTTATCATAAAAGATAAGCTTTTGTTATTTTATATTTAGACTTAGCTTATCTATTCTATCCTTAAAATTTGCTATGTGCTCATCAGATAAGCTTAAATACTCTGTTATTTTTCCAATATATTTTGGATTCTTACTTTCTACTAAGTTTATAGACTCGTTCATAGCCTTTTCTCTTAGCTCATAAGCCTTTTTAACATCATCTCTTGCGTTGCTTAGTATTGTAGTATATTGTTCATCTGAAAGACTAGGTATATCCATACTTTCATAAAGTTCTATAACTTCTTTACATTTTTTGCTGGCATATTTTAAGTCATTTTCTATAGTCGGTAATTTTTTTATACTCTCAGATATATTTTTTGTATAAGGAATACAATCCCTCATAGGAATTAATGCTTTTCTTTCTATATTGTAAATTTCTTTTTTGAAATTACGAATTATTTCTTTATCAGTTTTTTTAATAACTTCTACTTCTTTATCCTGATTTAATTCTACTTCTTTTGATTCTAGTGCTACTTCATTTGATTTATCTTCTTTACTTTCATACACTTCACTGTCTTGCTTATCTACTTTATAAATTTCATCAATATTCTCTTCTTTGCCTACATTATCCTTATATTCGTATGGCTCATCATTAACATAACTGTAATAATATATAGCTTCTCTGATTTTATTTAATCCACTCATATAAAGATTTGTTGCTACTATCATTGTAACTAATACAACATAAATACTAC
>ERZ1463036.161-NODE-161-length-15274-cov-124.465996_pt1 | contig 15274 bp, 14 predicted proteins | sample MGYA00564485_ERZ1463036 | MGnify/ENA primary metagenome ERZ1463036 (study PRJEB39244, sample SAMEA3635127) | Helicobacter pylori | study: EMG produced TPA metagenomics assembly of PRJEB11511 data set (Assembly of a 5300-year-old Helicobacter pylori... | reverse complement strand
CTAGTGTGTTCGAAAAGTTAACTTTAAGTAGAAATGTAATTGATGGGTTTAGATATCAAGTTATATTAGGTCCAGCTGGAATTGTTAATGTAACTTTTGAATCTACCTTTGAATATGATTTTGGAAATGGAAATAAGGAATCTGTTTACCAGAGATTATATTTTACAATTCACCCACATTTAAATCCAAATCTTCCTGCTGTTGTTAGAGTAGCGGATATTGATGTAAAAACAGATGAGAGTGTTGAAATTGAGGATAAAAATATAATGCAATTAATTTATAAGGGGATAGTTCAATTTGTATCTTATGTACACTATCAGTTTTCAAAGATAACAATACCTGACATTAAACCAATAACTTCTCAGCAAGTATCTATTATTAGTTCTGTTGCGTTAGGAGTAATAATTATTTTAGCATTAGCTGTTAAGAAGAAATAAATGAAAAGCTCAATAGGGTTACCTATTGGGCTTTTGCTTTTTGTTAGTAATTAAGAAATATAAAACCAAAATAAAAAGTATGATGTTGGTTATCGTGATTATGTTAGGTGATATATATATTATAAATGTATATTCTATAAGTATTAATAAAAAATACATAGAAGGTATCTTATATAGAAAAATTTTTTTTATTAAAACTTTTTGCTCTAAATTTAAAACTAAAAAATTCTTTTTAATTAAATCCAATACTTTTAATAAATTTTCAGCAAAAATTTCAAATAATAGAAGTGAGATGAATACAGGTTGGATTTTGTTTTGGGTAAAAATAGAGAGTAAATTTAATATAGTCAATAAAATTAGGATTATTCCCAATCTCATATATATTTTTTTAATTAAAACATATACATTTTGTTTATCTTTGAGAAAATAGTAATATTGAATTGATTTAAGTACCATTATAAGAAATATTAAAATAATTATTGAAAATAAGTAGATAGTATTCATAATTGTATATATCCTTTCAAAAAATAGTATATTAAAGACTTGGTTAAATAATATTTTAAATAAAAACATTTAAAATGTAAATTAATTTGAGAATAGTTAATGATATAGAAAATATGATATAATTTTCTTAGTTTTACAAAGGGGGAGGTGAATAAGTGAGAAACGCATTAAAGCTGAATAAAATGAACTATATAGATAATATTCATAGTAGAAGTAAAGGATGGATAACCAGGAGTGTTATAGATAAAAAAGGATATAGCCAATGGCACTATAAATACGCTGAATTAAAAGATTTAGATATGAGGGATGAAAATATCTATATAACTCTAAATACCTTTTATAAGCCTTGTAGGCGGTTAGAAAATATAAAAGAGTTAAATACACTGTTTATAGACTTGGATTATTATAAAACTGGCAAAACTAAAGATCAGGTATTAATGGATTTAGAAAAGAATTATTTTAATCAAAGTATTCCTATACCAAACTATGTAATAGATAGTGGAAGAGGAATGTATTTAATTTGGATAATAAATGCAGTACCTAGTAAAGCATTACCATTGTGGAAAGCTGTTCAAGAATATTTATATAATCAATTAAAATATTTTGGAGCAGATAGACAAGCCTTAGATGCAACAAGAATATTAAGAGTTCCAGGAAGTATAAACTCTAAATCAAAAACAGTAGTTAATATATTAGATGAGTACGAATATATTTATGACTTAAGAGAAATACAAAATGGATTTTTACCTGAATTAAAACCATATGAAAAGAAAAAAGGTAGACCAAGTAAAATAAATTATATTTATAGAGAAAGAAGTTTATATTATGGAAGAATACAAGACATAATAAAACTTTGTGAACTAAGAGAATATGATTTAAAAGGGCATAGAGAGCTTATATTATTTTTATATAGATATTATCTTTGTAGTTTTACAGAAGACATTGAAAAGGCGCTAAATGATGTTTTAGAACTTAATAGTATGTTTAGACAAGCATTGAGTGAAAGAGAAGTTATAAGAGCAACTAGAAGTGCTGAAAGATGTTATTTAGATAAAAATAAGCAATATAAGTATAAGAATGAAACTCTTATAGAGTTATTAGAAATTACAGAAGAAGAACAAAAATATATGACAATAATAATTTCTAAAAAGGAATATAAGAGAAGAGAAAATATTAGAGGTAAAAAAAATTATCAAGAGCAATTAAAAGCTAAAGGAAAAGTAACAAAAAAAGAGGAATTAAATGTATTAAGAAAAAAAATAAAAGCCCTTAAAGAAAAAGGCTTTAAAAATAAAGAAATTACTCTAATGTTAGAAGTACCAATAAAAACATTAGAACGTCATATTACGTATATGAAAAAAAATGGGCTTTTATAAATGCTCATTTTTTATATTCTTTTCTTCAAAGATTATATAATATAAAAATATTTTTTTCAAACTTTAAATAAAAATATTTTTATGTTTTTTATGTTTACCCTCATTTTTTTTACGCTTGTATTATAGGGTACTTTGTACCTGGTCTTTTTATTGGGATAATTAGAGAGATTTTAGTGTACTTTATCTAGTTCCGAAGGAACTTTTATTATAGTGCCCTTTTATTTTTTTGCGTGGCATTGAATTTAAAAAATTATCACTATACTAGGGCGTAAAGTAATATTACATGTGTCTCAAAGTGGGATTAACGTGGGATTTTATAGGGCGTTTTTGTGGCTTAGAGTGGGATAATTGGAAATTAATTTGTACCCATTAAAATACTAGGCTTTGCCTAGACCTCCATAAGTTATGGGGGTAATTTTTCCTTATGCTCTTTAACAAGCTGAAAAAATTATTTTCCAGCTTGTTTTCTTTTAAAGTCTACTTAAATAAATAGACTTTATTTTTTATTTTTAATACAAAATTTATATTAAAAATAAAGGTTTAATTTTGTAGCTACAGAATTAAATTAAGTAGAAGTATAGATAAAGTGAGGATTTTTTTGTGGCTACAAAAATTATAAAGGATGATGTTATAAGGGTTAGAGTGACCAAAGAGCATAAAGAAAAATTAAAAGAAATAGCTAAGGATAAGAATGTTACTATAAGTGAAATTATTAGTGTAGCTACAGAAAATGAAATAAAAAAGTATGAGGAAAAAGAAAAAAACTATAAAAAAATATGTGAAAGATCTGTAGCTACAGAAGAAAAAATTCAAGAAATTAAATTAAATTTAGAAAAAAGAAAATCAAAAAATAAAAAAAATATATTTAAAAATATTTTTAATTTAAGGTGGTGATTTATATGAAAAAAAGATATAAATTCCCTTGTGTTTTAACAAAAGAAAATGATGGAATAACAGTAACTTTTCCAAATTTTAAAGGATGTATTTCTTGTGGCTACACTTTTGAAGAAGCTATTGAAAATGGTAAAGAAGCTTTAACTTTACATATAAATGGATTAATAGAAGATAATGAAGTGCTGTCAGATCTAAAAGAAATTGAAAATATAAGAGTGTATGAAAATCAAAAGATAGAGTTTATTGAAGTTGAAATAGAAGAATAGCAAGTATAGATTTTGTCATGACACTTTAAAGTTGTTATATCAAAATCATCATTTTTAGGAATAATCCTAAGACCTATTTAACACAATAAAATTAAATTTAATTGTAGTTACAGGGTTTAAAAATGTAGCTACATAAGATTTTATATTAATTTGATTAAATTTTTAAAATATTATATTATTAATATATTAGATTATTATAATATAAGTTAAAAAAGTTTTTAACTTATATTCAACTTTTTTAAACTATAGGTTTAAGATAACTTAAATTTTTTTAAGCTAGAGCTTAGGATTACTTAAATTTTAAAATAGCCTTTTAAAAGGTAAGAATAACATAAAAAAATAAATATTAGCTTATAAAATTTTATAAGCAAGATTAATAACAAATAGATAAATCTAAAAATTTTAAAGAATAAAACAAATATTAGTATTTGCCAGTAGTTTTTACTGGCGTTTAATGCGTCTTTTTATAGTGGTGTAGCCATTTGCTAATTATTAGTTTTAAATTTTTAAAATTGATTAGGTTTTTTTATTTGTTTTTTTATATATAAATTTAGTTTTTTAAAAATTTTATATTTAAAATTTTTAAAAAACAGGATACCAAATTAATTTTTTGCATTTGTAAAATGCAAAAAATAATATTGCTGCGTAGCTGCAATATTATTTTAGTGTCTATTTTAAAATGGACATTTTGTAGGTTCTATTTTGGAACTTGAAAAATCGACTGCTATTTTTAAAAAGCTCAATAGCGGATTTTATTTAGTTCTCCAAGAGTTGGAGAATTGTGATTGAAAAGAAAAAGCTTTTATTATTTTTTTATTTTTAGTATATACCATGTCGGCATTAACAGGCGGACATAGGGAGCCTGTTAATGCCGAACATAAGTAAATATGAGGTTTTAAAATGGATTGGAGTTGTTTTTATGAGTAAAAAGAAAAATAGAAATATTAACGGACAGATTACATATGCCATAAATAAATGTTTTAAAGAATGGATGGATAAAAGAGCGTATAAGATTCAAGAAGGAAGATCCATGGGTGATAAAGTTTTTAGTTATGCAGAAAAATACAGACTTAAAGATATGGCAAAATCTTTACAAAAATTTTTAAAGGATAACGGAAGAGATGTTAAATATGTGAAGGATATACAATCGGAAGATATACAAGGTTACTTAGAAAGTGCAAAGGCGAGAGGCTGCACGCAAAATACAATAGATACATATGCGAATAGCTTATTTAAAATTCAGGAGGCTATAAACGCCACATATGGCGTTAAAACAAATTGGAGGAGTGAAATATCTATACCAGTAGCTGAAAAGGCTCATAGTAGCGTTAGAGGGGTAAATAGCGTTATAACAAGAGAGGATTATAATAAAATATTAGATTATGCAGAAAAAAATATAAGTGAAAGTGGATATGCGGTCAGATTACAAGACTTTTTAGGCGTTAGGGTTGAGGAGGTGGCCAGAATAAGCCGAGAGAATATAAATTTAGAGGATAAAACTATAAAGTTTGTAAATACAAAAGGGGGAAGAGAACTTACAAGAGATATTCCAAATGATAAAATAGAACTTGTTAAGGAAGTATTAGAACATAATTATCATACGGATAGGTTACTTAGTATACAAGGAGATTCCATAAATAGATACTTAAATAGAATAGAGGACAAGCTAGGAATAGAAAGACATAGTAACCATGATATAAGGCGTTTAATAGCTCAAGAGAAGTATGATAGTTATAGAGAAGCTGGGTTAATCATAAAAGATGCAGCAAGTAAAACCAGTACTTGGCTAAGTCATGGAGATAATAGAACTGAATTATTAGAAAAAAGTTATATAAAATTAAAATAGAATTTTTCGATTTTGGGTATGATATACGTTTTTTTAGAGAAAATGTAATTAAAAAAATTACTTGAATTTGTTAAAATTAAAAGTAAAGAGTAAATTTTATAGTGAAAATAATAAATTTAACTTAGTTAAAGAGAGTGAGTAGGAAAACAAAAGGTTAATAGTAATAGTGGGTTTAAGGAGTATGAATGATGGGAATACATAGTAAGTTAAAGCATTTGAATGAAAAACAAATTGAAGAATTAATAGAAAGATATTATAGTAACGAAAAAGTAGCTGACTTAATAAGTTATTTTGAAATAGATTGTAAACCAGCAGATTTAGTTAAATTTTTTCCGCCAGAAAAATTAAAAGATATTTTTTGTCCATATTGTAAAATAGAAATGGTTAAAAAACGTATATCTAGAGATCGAAATGATATATTTATATATTGTCCAAATTGTAATCATAAATTTGAGGATAATAACTGTAAATGTGACAATTGTGAAATGACTAAGTTTAACATAATTAATGAGTTATGCTCCAGAGATATAAAAAAAGTAAATATATCTGAACTTTCTTTTATAGAAAGAGTTTACCTTGCAACTGTTCTTAGAGGAATAGATTGGGAGGAATTAATGAATGAAATAAGAATTTTCCCTTTGAATAGTACTGATAAGAAATTATTACCTAGATATGAAAAGGAAGTAGAAATATTAAAAAAGCTTTTTAACAAAGGAATAATAAAAATAGACTTTCTTTCAGATTTTGATGCATTTACAGGAAGTATTGCTGATGGGACATATGCAAAAAATTTTTATGTACATAAAGCTAGATATATTTTAAATATGAAATATTCTACAGAATTAATTAATCCTAACATTGATTTAAAAAATGAAGATTTAGATGAAATATATTCTTTATTAAGATATTTATTGCTTGAAGAATGCTATGAATATTTAGACTTTCAAATGGGGAAGGTTGGTTTCTCTTTTAATCCAGGTAAAATAACAGAGGAGGTTTTCAATGAATTACTTAATAATTTTTCTATTGGACAAGTTTACAATATAATATATACTTCAATAACACGAGCAACACGTTATTATCAAGAAGGTGGAGTTTATAGAAAACAAGCAGCTAATTCAGTTGTTACTAGATGTAGATCTTATGGAGAAAGAATTTTGGCAAATGGATGGGATTTGAAACCTTTTAATAGATCTAGGGAATGTGAGGAATCAATTTTAAGTTCTCTATTCTTTAATAGAATTTTATCTATAGGAGATAATTATTTTAATATAATATTTTCAAAAGAAAATTTTGAAAATATTATTGATGAAAAACTAAATAATAGTATATAGATAAATTTAAAATAGTTATATTAATTAAATGTTTAATATAAAGTGTAATAATTAATGTTAAATATGGTATAATAAAGATATAAAAAGCGTATAAAAAAAGTAGAGTGCGCTAACACTCTACTTATGAGATTAAGGTTGTTAAGACAACTGATACACTAAGATTAAATTAATAAAAATAGTAGCTTACCAATTGCAAGTAGGGGCTACTATTTTTTTGATATTTTTTCTATAAGTAAGACTATAAATGTTAGTAATGCTAGTAGAAATATTCCACCATTAAATAATAACATTAGGTTATCATTACCCATATGTATCACCCCCTTTCTAAAAAGGGTAGTGATACCAGTAGCCCGAACAATCTTAATTTCTTGTTAATTTTACCATATTTAATTAAGCTTTTAAATGATATTGAGAGTATATTATTGTTTTAAAGCTGATTTTAATTTAAAATTTAAGTTAATACTGTAACTTTGTTTACTGGTAATTGAAGATCTAGTGTTTACTTTTTATTTTAAAATTGCAAACATTCATTACCAAAACACTATAAATGAAGATGAAATTTTATATTATTTCTGAAGTTCCTTATTTTGAGGACATTGAAAGAATATAGATTTTATCTTTTTTTTAAATTATTTTAAATTAAGGAGTTAAATGTGATGTTTAATTTGTATAAAGAATTTTTAAAATATGAATACAACGAATTACAAGAGTTGTTTAAAATGGCTAAAACTAAGGATGAACAGGACTTTTATATGGCACTAGCTAACTTAAAATTACAGAAAGAACAAAGAAAAGTTATTGGGAATTATATTGAAATAGGTAAAACATTAAATGAGATATTGAATTGGGTTAAAAGTGAAGAAAATAGATTAAAGATACCAGATAGTAAGACTTTTTATTTTTCAGATGAAAAAGATAATGATAATTATGATTTTAAAATATTTAAAGTATTTAATTCTGATGAGGATATTAAACATTTAAGGGATATAATAAAAACTGAAATAGAAGGTGTTAATAATCAATATAGTATTTTTAAAATAATAGTAAATGTAAGATTTGGATCATTAAACTTTTATTTTAGAAATAAAAAAATATAAAATTAACTCCCATTTAGTATACCTTTACTCCCTTTTTGGTTACCCTTCACCATTATTTGGTATAAATTTAATTATATAAATAGGAGTTAGTATATGAAAAATATAAATAAAATCAATGGTGCCTTAATGCATAAAAATCAAGTTATTGCAACGATTGTAGATGATAAGTTGAATATAATAAATGAAAAAATGTTACCTAGTTATTTTAAATTAAATGGAGATTTGAGGACCTGGTTAGAAAATAGATGTATTGATACAGATAGAAGGAATTCAAGACTTTTAAGAAAAATTCTAGGAGTTAACACAATAAATAAGGTGAAAATTGCTTTATTTGTACATGGACATACACTTACAGATAATTATTGGATCAGATTATCTTCAGAAAATAACTTGAAGTATGAGGATATCACTTATTCAAAGGATTTATTATTTAATACTGCAATTTATGGAGATACTTCGAATTGGGATGAATTTTTAGAAGAAAATAATAAGAATACACCACAATTAACTTTAGGTGGTAGCTTTGAAAAGGGATGGAAGTTGGAAGCTGATGAGTGGTTTTTAGTTAAAGAAGGTAATTCTTTAACTAATTCAGCTGAAATAATAGCTAGTGAGCTTTGTAAATACTTTTACTTTAAGGCAGTTGAGTATTTAAAGTATGACGATACTTGTGTTTGTTGTAAAAATTTCACTAACGATTTAAGGTATAACTTTGAACCAATGTTTGATTTTTTAGGATTTGAGGATGATTTAGAAACAGCTTTAGATTACATATATAAAATAAATGCAAATTATATTAGAGATTTTCTAAATATGATATTTCTAGATGCTCTATTACTTAATCAAGATAGACATACTAATAATTATGGATTTTTACGTGATAGTAACACAGGTGAATTTATAGGATTAGCACCTATATTTGATAATAATTTAGCCTTATTTGCTACTAAAAGTAATATAATTGATTTAAATAGCGGAAACTTTGGACAAATAGAAAAGTTATATTTACCAGTTTTAAAAGCACATAAGTATTCTATACCATGTTTAGAGTATAAAGATTTGAAAGAAATAGTTAGATTGGCATATGATCAGTTTAAACCTAAAAATTATAATGTTGAATTCACAACTAATTTTATATGGAATAAATATAATTTTATTAAAATGAATTTATAGAATTAAAGTATTAGGAGATACCATTGAATCAAATATTAATGAAATAGAATTTATATGGTATACTTAAAAGGTGGAATTAACTTCATTGATAATATATCGTCCATATCATATCCCGTTAGGGATATATTTATTCCTATCAATTAGTATTAAATGGAGGTTTTATTATGAATTTATTAACGGAGTATCTACTTCATCATTATGATGAAGTAGGGCCTATAGATTTTTATAGAGATATATTTCCTACTGGTGAATTACAAGAGAAAGGTATTTATGAAAAAGGTAAGTATAATGCTATTGCTGTTGAAGTTACTAATGAAAAGAAAAAGAATGGTAAAGATAAGGTGTTAAGGCATACCATAACTGATGATTTAGATAAGATTAGGGAAATGGTATCTAGGGATAATTTTTGTTTAATGTCTCCTATTAGTTATATTGGTAAAGAAAGAAATAGTGATAATGCTAGATTTCTATATGCTTTAGTTATAGATTTAGATGGAGTTATTATTAAGAATGGTGATGATCCGTTTGGTTTAAGAACTCTTATTCATCAAATTGAAAATATAAATAGAATCCCTATGCCTACATATATTGTTTCCTCAGGTACTGGATTGCATTTATATTATGTTTTTGAAAAGCCTATTATGCTATTTAAAAATGTTGTTAAGCAGTTACAAAAGTATAAAAAAGAATTAACTAGAATCATATGGCAAGATTATATAACTAAATTATCTGATACTGTTCAGTATGAAAGTCTTTTTCAGGGGTTTAGAATAGTTGGAACTATAACTAAGAAGGGAGCAAGAGCAAGGGCTTTTAAAACTGGGAATCATGTAACTATGGAATATATGAATCAGTTCGTAGACAAAGAGTTTAAAGCTGAGGATTTTGCTTATAAAAGTAAACTAACTTTGGGCCAAGCGAAGGAAAAGTATCCTACTTGGTATGAAGAAAGAATCATTCAAAAGAAACCTAGAGGGACATGGACTGTAAATAGGGCTGTTTATGAGTGGTGGAAGAAGAGAATTCTTAAGGAAGCAAAGACGGGGCATAGATACTATTGTTTAATGATGTTAGCTGTTTATGCTAGAAAAGCTGCTATAGATAGAGAGGAACTTGAAAATGATGCTTTTAAGATGATGGCTATATTTGATAAGTTACCAGCTACTGATGATAATCCTTTCGATGAAAAAGACGTCATAGATGCACTTCAAGCTTATGAAGATAAATATATAACATATCCGATTAACAGTATATCCTATTTAACTGATATTCATATTGAAAAAAATAAAAGAAATTATAGAAAAAGAGCTCAACATATAAAAATAATGAATGCTATAAGAGATATTGAATATTCGGATAGTGAATGGAGAAATAAAGAAGGAAGACCAAAAGGAAGTGGAACAAAAGAGCAAATAGTTAAAGAATATAGAGAAAATAATCCTGATGCTCGTAAGAGTGATTGTATTAGAGCGACTGGGCTTGATAAGAAAACTGTTTATAAATGGTGGTAAAATATTATAATTTTTATTTTTGGTTTAATATTATACGTTTTTTTTGCTAGTTATCAATAATAAATTGATAACTAGTCTTTTTTTCTTGTGTTGAATTTTGAAAAAAGTTATAATTAAAACATAGATAACTGTTGAAAAATAATAACATTTACAATGCTTATCGTAGTTTTATAAAGGATGTTATTATAAATACAATTATAACTTGCTGATTTGGGTGGTGGTGATTTATGTCAAAGATATTAAAAAAAGTTACATTGACACATAATATTAAGAAAAAAATTTATTTTGTAAGCTTTAAAAATGAGATGACAAATAATGAGAGGAAAACTAAAAGTGTTGGAAGTGATGAGAATAAAGCACTAAAATCTAAAGAAAATATAGAGAAAATGATTAATGAAGAAAATTGCGATACTTATGAGGCATATAAAGAGGCTTTAAAAAAATACCCTATGGATGATGTAAGAGTTGTTTATGGAGGAACAAAATATGAAATTCTTTTTACAGAATCATTACTTAAAAAGTTTTATGATTCACAAATTTCTCTTTACAAAAAAGTAGATGATGATATTGAGTATTTAGCAGATGTATGTATGCTTATAGGAACAACAGGTGTTGGAAAAACAAAATTATTACAACAATTAATTGGTAGTGAGGCTTATAATACTCCTGCATCAACGATTTCAAATACAACAACTGGAACAACTAATGTTTATATTGCAAGGTATTCAAAGTGTTTAGAATTAGTTTATGAGGAAATAAACAATGCTAAGCTATATGAAAAAATTAAAAAGAATATTTGTGAAACTATAAGAGAGATTATGAAGAATGGTGATGAAAAACAATTAGAAAGTGTAGTGAATAATCTATTAGTATCTAGTGATTTAAGATGTAATTTATCATATTTAATATCTAATAAAACTGAAATAGAAAAAATTGCAAAAGAGCTTTTAGAGAAGGTTCCTAAGAATTTAAATAATATTATTTGTTTATTAGAAGAAAAGTTGAAATTTGAAATTTCTTCTGAAGAGAGATTGGCATTAATTGATGACATTATTTTTTGTATTAGTGGGGAAGAATTTTATGATTGGCATTTTAATATAGGAGCTGAGTTAACAAAGACTATAAACAGTTTATTTAACATAAATCACTATATAAAAGATATATATTCAATAGTAAAGAGTGATAAAAATAAAATTTTAAAAGGTATTTTAAAAGAGATAAAAAAAGCTGTAGATGATATTAAGGGCATTAATATAACTATAAGTTTATTAAAAGATTCTATTATAAAAAATTATGATAAATTAGAACTTGAGAAGATGATGATTGAGTTAAATTATGGTGATAATTTAAGCTATAATGATGAATTTGACAATATAAATTCAATGTATATAAAAATAAAATACTCAAATGATACAGATATAGATGACAAACTAAGAGATAGATTCTTTAAGATTATGCAAAGAGTTTCTTGTGTAAACTCAGAGATAAAAAGTCTTTTTCCTTTAGTTGAGGCATTAACAATAAAAGGATCTTTTAAAAGTTCAATACCACTTGATAATAAATCTGATGTTATATTAGTTGATTCGGAGGGATTCGGTCATGATGCTGCAAAGATGGAGATTAATAATGAGTTTATTAAAAATATAAAAATTTCAAAAAAAATATTATGGTTAGTTGCTTCAGATAGGCCAATTAGTTCAATAGAGAAAGAAACTTTGGAATTATTAGCTAATAATGGAGTTTTATATAAGACTTGTGCGGTCATTACTAAGGCAGACACTATTCTTGATAAAAATGAAATGATTGAAAATCGTATCAATAGTATATTAAGTAATTTATTCAAAGAGTTTAATTCAAATAGTTTAATAATTAATAGTAAAGAATCAATTTTATCTAAGCTTTTAGTTATTGGTGATATCGATAAAAAAATAGTAGAAGAAAAAGTTATAATACCATATAGAGGCAGAATAATAGAAGATAATCTTGATGAACGTTTTAGAGATAATTTTAAAAAATTATTAGATTTTAAGGAATTTAAATTTGTTGAAGATATCAAATTTGATTATAGTTTAATTGATTTTGCTAATAATTTTGACGAAGAAATAATAAAGTTTTTAAATAACTATAAATCAAAAATAGCAATTACACATTGGGCTAAAGTTAAAGCTGCTACAGACAGAATAGGATATAACTATAATAACCGTAGTTATGATAACATCGCTCCTGAAGCAGACCTTAAAAGAGCGTTAAAAAGTTCATTGTTTAAAGTAATTTATAATCCATCTAATTTAAAGAAATCGGAGATAGAAAATAATTTTGATACATTACAATGTATTCAAGAAAGTATTTCCTTAGAGATTGATAAATTAGTTGAAAAATATATTTGGGGTGAAATCTCAAGTGATAATGATAAAAATGAAGTTAAAGCTGGAGCTAAGTGGAGAAAAATTTATAGATACCATGGAGAAGGAAGTGGAAATCGTAGAAAATATGAATTTAATGTAATTTTAAAAGATGCAGTGGGATTTGATAGATCTAGAAATAAGGAAAATAAAATATTAAGAGATATATTTTATTACATTGATAATAATATTCCAAAAGTATTGAATAGTAAAGTACATGTAAAAATAAAATCAATTTTATAGCTTAATAAAGTCATTGGGAGTAAATATATTTATACTCAATGACTTTATTGTTTATACTAGGTTAGTATAAATATTTTTATTGACAAATGATATAAAAAAACATATAATATATTTATTAAGTATAAATTTACATATAAATACACTATATATGGTGTAAACTTTCAGGAGGAAGAAAATGAAAAATATTAAAGTTGATTTTCATAAGTCTCTTGGAGGAGTGGAATGTATTAACAAGGTAACAAAAGATGAAACTGATAAAGGAGAGTTATTAGCTGCAATTATTGAGTTAGTAAAAGATCCAATTGGAACTTTAAATCTTTTTACAAGTAAGAAGCTTAATAAGAAGCTTAAAGGATTTAATCCTAAAAAGATTTGGGAGATAAAAGTTGGAGCTTATAGGATATTTTATCAGCAAACTGATAATTTAATACTTATATTAGGCATTATTAGAAAAGAAAAAAATCATACAGAACAAAGATATATAAAATTATTAAAACAAAGATCAATTTAATTAAACCTTGTTAACTTCACTCCCCCTTAAGGGGATGAACCTTGAAAGAAAAAATATGTAAAGTTAAGAATATAATTATTAATTTTAAAAATTATAGTATAGGAGGTGAAATGAATGTTAGAAAAAAAATATATTTTAAACAATATGGGTAATGATAATTTTTACAATGATAATTATGAATGTATATGCAATCAAAAAGAGAATCGGAAAATAATTTTAGAAAAAATGATTATTTAAATCATGAAATTTAAGAGGTGGTTTAAATGAACGAAAATTTATTAAATGATTTATATAAGTTAAGAGATGAGTTAGATCCTTATCAAAAAAAATCATATGAAGCTAAAGAAATAGAGTTAAAATTTATTAAAAGGTTAATTGATACAAGAAAAAGCAACGGATTGTCACAGAAAGAGCTAGCAGAAAGAACAGGTTTAACTCAGCAAGCTATTTCTTCAATTGAAAAATGTGATCGAAAACCAACTTTACTAAATTTAATAAAATATTTATTGGGATTAGGTATTGATATAAATTCAATATTTAATTAATAAATATATTATTTCGAATAGCATATAATGAATTTTATAAAAGAGAATTAAATTTAAATTTAATTCTCTTTTTTTATTTTTAAATTTTTAGCTACATAAAATGAGATAAAGAAACGTGTGAAAGAGTTACTTAGTTTGATATGAAAACTGTTTATAGGTGATGGGAAAAATAGCTTAACAAAAAAGTTAAGCTATTTTTATATATAGAATATTCAAAATGTCAAAATAACTATTTTATTTTTATATTTAAATTAAAGTGTCAAAATATATTAAATTATAGTTAATTTGATTATATACGTTAATTATCATTTTATCTATAGTTTATTTGATGCATGTGGGTTATACTATTAATCTAGTTAAAAGTATATTTTGAGGTGAAACAATGTGTAATTATTTTAGTTATAGTAGGATATCTACTAAGGAGAGTATGGATAAACAGAGCTTTAATAGACAGGAGAAAGGCTTGAAATCTTATGCTGAAAAGAATAAGATTGAATACCTGTTAGAGTTTAAAGATGATTGTAGTGGGATTAGTTTCAATAGGATAGAGTGGAAGAAGCTTGAGAAGATAGTACGTAAAGGTGATACTATAGTATTCAAAGAGATAAGTAGATTCACTCGTCAAGCAGATATAGGATACAAGAAGTATATGTGGCTAATGAAAAAGGGGGTTAACCTAGTATTTTTAGATAATCCAACTGTAGACACAGATTATATCAATAATTTAGCAAATATAGCTGAAGAGCAAGACATAATAACTAGAACGGCTTTGGAGAATACTATAAAGCTATTGTTAATAGTAGAGTTAGATAGAGTGCAAAAGGAAAGAGAGTTAATTGTAAAGAGAATAAAGCAAGGTATAGAAGCTAGTGATAAAAAAAGTGGTAGAAAAGAAGGTAAGCTAGATAAAATGACACCTGAACTAGAGGTGGATATAAAAGAGTACTTAGGAAATAGAAGTATAAGACAAATAGATTTAATGAAAAAGCATAATATAAGCAGAAATACATTGAAGAAATATGTTAAGTTAGTAGAATATGGAAAAGAAACAATAAATTATTATATTAATAAGAGAATATAGGGAGAAGAACTTTTAAAAGAAAATATTTTATTATTAAATCAATATATTGAGGAT
>ERZ1463036.160-NODE-160-length-15296-cov-11.902106_pt1 | contig 15296 bp, 13 predicted proteins | sample MGYA00564485_ERZ1463036 | MGnify/ENA primary metagenome ERZ1463036 (study PRJEB39244, sample SAMEA3635127) | Helicobacter pylori | study: EMG produced TPA metagenomics assembly of PRJEB11511 data set (Assembly of a 5300-year-old Helicobacter pylori... | reverse complement strand
CCTACACGACGCTCTTCTGATCTATATATTCTTATAATATTAAATTTACTTTGTATTTATATAACTTTTATTAAGCTAGTATCAATTCTAAGTCTCCTATATAATAATAAAAAAATTTGTATATAAACTAATTTAGCTTACTATAATGCTAACTATATTAAATTATTTTTGTGTATAGTTTTATTATATAACTAGCATTTTACCTAATTCATTATTAATCAACTTTAACTTTTCCATATCATCTATATTTTGACTCTCTACTATTTCCTTTATGTTTATTATTATTTTTTTACTTTCATTTTCTCTTTCATTTTTTAAATCTATTAGCCCCTCTATTATATTCTCTCTACTTAAAACCATTCTATATACCCCCTAAATTAATTGTTAATACTATCTTTGACATTTCTTATGGTATTTAATCAATCTATGTAACAAAAATAACTAGCTATAAGCTAGTTATTTTTGTACATATTTTCTGGTAATATTATTGTAAATTTAGTTCCTTTCCCTAATTCACTTTCTACATATATTTCACCTTTATGTAAATTGATAATATGTTTTGTTATAGTAAGACCTAGTCCACTACCTTGTTTTGATTCACCATATTCATCTATCACTTGGTTAAATCTATTAAATATAGAATGATGATATTTTTCTTCTATTCCTACTCCTGTATCAGATATTTCTATCTGTACGTTTGTTCCAACTTCTTTAATTATAACTTCTACCTTTCCACCTTCATCTGTAAACTTTATAGCATTATTTACTAAGTTTACTATACATCTATCAATATCATATGAATCACATAGTATTGTTTTTTCTTCTATATAAGGGTCTACTATCAATTCAATTCCCTTATCATTAGCTAAATTGCTCAAGCTTAATGCACTTTCCTCTACTAAGTAGACTATATCATGCTCGTTTATATTAAGTATATAGTTCCCATTTTCTATTTTTGATGTATCAATAATATTATTAATAAGCCTTAATAATCGATTTGAATTTTTTCTTAAAATACTCATATAATATTCTATTTTTTCACTTGATATTTGCTTTCCACGATTATTAAGCCCTGTTATTAGCTGCTCTGTGCTACGTATAAGATTTAATGGTGTTCTTAATTCATGAGATAAGTTTATAAAATAATTATTTTTATTTTTTTCAAGTTCAATAATCTTATCAAAAAGAACTTTATTTTTTTCCATCTCTTCTCGTAGTTCTTCTGTTCTTTCTCCTACTAATTTGTCTAGCCTTTTCATTTTTCTTTGATTGTGGACAATAATGGCTATTATAATAAGTGCATAAATAACTATTGCTTCTTTACTTCTCCACCATGGTGGATTTATCTTAAAGTTTATACTAGTTTTTTCGCTCATTACACCATCATTATTTATAGCTTTTACCACAAACTTATAATCTCCTGGACTTAAATTTGTATATGTTACTTTATTATCCTTTATGGTATGCCAACTATCCTTACTCCCTTCTAACTTATATACATATTGTATTCTTTGAGTATTTTTATAATCTGGTAAGAAGAATTTTATCTCTATAGTATTTTCATCACTTTTAAAGTTTAAATTTTTTCCCTCTTCAAACACAACTCCATTAACTGATATATCATCAATCATTACTCTAGATATATCTTTTGATGTTACTAAATTTTTTGGATTAATTATATTTAATCCATTAATCCCTCCAAATAAGATCTCTCCTTTAGAGTTTTTAAAGCAAGCATTAGCATTAAACTCATTACCTTGAAGTCCATCTGTAACATTTAAATTTATAAATTTATTATTTTTTACATCGAATTTAGAAATCCCATTATTTGTACTCATCCAAGGATTATTTTCATAATCAAGAACTACACCATATATCGTATTATTAGGCAAGCCTTCTTGTTCTGTAAAATGTATTATTTTTCCAGTCTCTTTGTTTAATTTATTTAAACCATAATTAGTGGCTATCCATAAATTCTTTTTATTATCTTCAACTACATTCCTTATTTCATTAGTGCTTAATCCATCTTTTTTGTTGTATATTTTTACTTTTTTAGTTTTAGAATTTATGCTTATTAAACCGCCTTCAGTGGATGTACCTAACCAATAAATACCTTCCCTATCTTTATAAATACAAGATATATAGTCTTTAGGAATTTTATATATTTCTAGCAAATCATTTATATTACTTATTTCATTGGTTTTAGAATTAATTACATTAACTCCACCCCTTGTAGCTACAAATACATATTCTCCATCGATATAAATGGTTCTTATATAATTATCTAATAATCCATTATCTAAAGTGTAATACTTTATTTTCTTTGTTTTTTTATTTATCCTATTTAATCCACTATTTGTTCCAATCCATATATCATCATCTTTACCTGTTATATATCTAATTCTATCATCAGTTAATATTCCTTTTTCTATTTGCCTTATTATGCCTTTTTTTCTATTAATTATATTTGCGCCTTCAGATCTTGTACCTACCCAAATTAAGCCGTCTTTATCTTCATATATTCCATGAATTACACTGCTACTCAAAGAGTTTTTGTCATAAGGATCACTTTGATACTGAGTCACTCTATTTTTAGGATCAAATATGCTTATACCTGTGTATGTACCTACCCAAATTAAACCATTTTTATCTTGCATAATACACCTTGTACTATTGCTAATTAAACTATGACTATCATAAGGTTTATTTTTATACAATTCTTCATTATTTCCATCCTCGGATAGCTCTAATAATCCATCATCAGTGCATACCCATATATTTCCTTCACTATCCTTTAATATATTTTTTACAAAGTCTAATTCTTTATTTTGTTTACTTACTTTATGCAATTTTATCTTATTTGTATTAATATCTATTTTTAATAAACCATTTTTCATAGTTCCTATCCATACATATCCTTCTTTATCCATATAAAGTCCATATATAGTATCTTTTTCATTAGGTTTCTTATCCTTTGTCAAATATATCTTATCTACATTTTTATCTTTTGTATTTATTTTATTTAATCCATCACTAGTACCTATCCATATATTTTTATTCTTATCTTCACCTAAGCAATAAATAAATTGATTTGTTAAATCAGATTCTTTCGATAATATTCTTTCAAATTTATCCTTGTCTTTATTGTATATATTTAGTCCATTTGTAGTACCGACTAAAACTTTTCCATCAGAAGTTACTAATATATCACAAACATTGCCATCAGAAAGATTTCCATTTTTACTACCCTGCTTGTAATTTTTTATCTTTCCATTTTTAGAAATTTTACTTACTCCATCTATAGTTCCTACCCATATATTATTGTCCTTATCTTCCTTTATCTTTATAATATTATTGCTTACTATTGAGTTTTTAGATTTTTCATTATGTCTATATTGTTTAAACTCATATCCATTGTACCTATTTAAACCATCTTGGGTTCCTATCCATATGTATCCCTTACTATCTTGATACAAATCTTCTATAGTACCTTGCGACAGTCCCTGCTCAATCGTGATATTTCTAAATTTCAGACTTGTTTGAGCAAATATCTTATTAGTATTTATAGATAATATCATTATTAATACTACTAAAACTTTAAAAATATTTAACTTCTTTATATATGTCATATTGACCTCTCTTTATCTGTATTTTTTAACTCTTTCATTATATTACATAATTTTACATATTTCTACATAAGTAGATATTATTACCTATATTATTGTATTTACTATACAGTTGTATTTATTTAAATATTTTACATTACTTAGTTACAAAACATCATATAAGGACTATAATTATTATAGATATATAATTTATGTATTAGGGGGAATAAATTTTATGAGATTTGATTGTTTTTATTATCCTACAGTAAATGACGATGGTAAAGTCATAAGATCTAACATAAATTTAAAAGAGTTTGATTTTGGAGATCAAGTCCCAACAAAAACACTTTATTACAATTACAGTAAAAACTTTGCTATTTACCAAGGGGAAGAATTTTATATTGTAGAAGATGGAATTTTAACTCAGTCAGTAAATTCCGATAATTTAAAATTTCCATTAAAAATAGTATTTGGTAAAGGAAGACAACTTAAAATATTTTCAAAAAAAGATTTGCCATCTATAAGACTTTTGTTAAAAGGAGAGTTTGAAGAAGAAAAAGAACTAGGTGAACTATTTTGCTTATCCCTTATGTTAAATAAAAAAATCAAGCATATTCAATATGAAATTATGTCAGATTTAACTAATAGTTCTAGAGACTATGATTTTTTAAATTAAGAAATAGCTAATCGAACACAAAAACTTATAGAAGATTTAAAAATAGTAGAAAGAAAGTTTTATTCTCTTACTTTAGATCATCCTAATTTAAAGGACTCTTATTTAAAATATATGAATTTTGGTGATAAAGAAGACATGTTAGAAATATCTATAAATAAATATTTTAAATCTGATAGTAGTGAGTATAAGCATTACTTAATATTACGTTCTATGTGCAATTCAAAACCTATATATCCTAAATTCAAGCTAGATAATCTTATTAGTTCATTTAATTACAATATTTAATAAATTTTATAAAAACTATTTATATTTAATAGCTAATCATTATAGAAAATACCTGCACTACATATATAATAGTATATCTGTAAATATCAATAAATTAAAAATGGTATTGTTTTAATTAAATCAATACCATTTTCTGTATGTTACTAACTCTTTTATCTTAGCTTCCTATATATATTCTCTCAATATGCAAGCTAATTTTTTGTAAAAAAATAGACTGCATATGCAGTCTTAAGATTTTTAATACTATTCAGGGGGGATAGTATTTTCCATGTCATTAGATTTACTCTTATATTATTCATCATTTAAAAATAGTCTGAGTAAATTAATTTGTTCTTATGATATAAATTGTGGTTGTGTCCTTCTATGTCCGTTCCTGTCGGTGACTATTAATAATATAATATATTTCTACATTTTTTACCATATTATAATTTCTTTTTTATGTAAAATTTTATTTTTATGTATTTTTCAATTAATTATTTTTAAACATCCTATAAAATAGATTTTATATTTTTCTCATTTTTATAATATAATTTATATATTTGTTTTATTTAATCAATTTCTTAATACAATAAAAATGGATACCTAAACTTTTAGGCATCCATTTTTTCTATATATGGGATTCTACTTTGCTCTTTATAGATTCCTTTGGCATAAATCCAACCATAGTATCTACAGGCTTTCCATCTTTAAAAATCATCATTGTAGGAACACTAGATATCATATATTTTCTAGCTATTTCAAGACTTTTATCTATGTCTACCTTAACAAATTTAGCGTCATCTTTCATTTCAACGCTAAGTTGCTCAAATATAGGAGCTAGCATTTTACAAGGTCCACACCAAGTAGCAAAGAAATCAACCACTACAACTCCATCATTCACTTCTTGTTCAAAATTAGTGCTATTAATTATTTTTGACATTTTTCTCCTCCAAAATTTCCTCTTTAATTCTTATTAATTTAATACATACTATTTCTAGTGTAAAATATATTAATAGTATATTTATTACCTTTAATAACCGTTAAATCAATTTTTCAAAAATTTATATCTTGGCAAAATTTATTTATATTTAATAGTTATTAATTTGTATTTTTACATTTCCTCTGCAAGTAGCTCATTTATAGCATCATAAGTAAAGTTTATTATTTCATCGCATCCAACTTTATTTTTCTTTAAGTCTACACATATTTCTGAATTATATTTTTCTCTAACTTTTTTCATCAACTTATTTGAATATTTTCTAGCTATATTAGCCTCTGTATTATTTTCTCTTCCTTTTATAAATCCTATAACTAGCACTCCTGCATTTACAGCACCACATACACTTCCTACTGTCATACCAACTCCCATACCACTACCTAGTGCAACAGGTATGTCTGTATTATGTTCTTCGTTATATGCTTTTATTAATGCTTCTGCACAAGTATACCCTTGACTATGGTATTCTGATGGTCTTATCATACTATCACTCCTTAAGTACTTTAGTTCATGAATATATGTTACCATACTTTACTACATATTTCTGTGACTTTGTCACACATATAAATAACCCTTATAATTATAAAGATTTATTATATTAACCTATCATCTTTTAGAAGTTTGTATAATGTTGGCTTAAAGTTAAATTCACTTATTAAATTATTTACTTCATTTAATGCTTTTTCTCTCTTCTCTTTAGACACTTTTCCCTTAGCCGCTCTTATTAATATATTCTTAGGTGAGTGGGCTATATCTATAAATTCTAATAATTGAGTTTTATACCCTATACTTTCAAGTAAATTTGCTCTTACAGCATCTGTCATAAGTGCAGCCATTCTTTCTTGGATTATCCCATACTTTGTAAGTAGTGAAAATTCATCTGACTTCATTTGACTATTAAACTCGTGTTGACAACAAGGAACTGAGAATATCATCTTTGTATTCCACTTTATAGCATTATATAGAGCATAATCAGTAGCCGTATCACATGCATGAAGTGTTATTACCATATCTACCTTATCTGTAAATCTATATCCATTTATATCTCCTAATTCAAAGCTTAAATTATCATAATTGTACTTTTTAGCTATATCATTACACTTTTTAATAACATCAGCTTTTAAATCTAGACCTATCATTTTTACGTTTATTTTTTTTATCTCTACAAAATAATAATATAAGACAAATGTTAAATAAGATTTTCCACATCCAAAGTCTAATATAGTAAGTTCTTTATAGTTATTCTTCTTAATTTCATCATCAATAATCTCTATAAATCTATTTATTTGCTTATATTTATCATATTTTGATTTAACAACCTTCCCTTCCTTGGTAAATACTCCTAAGTCTATAAGTGGTTGTATTATCATTCCTTCTTTTAATATATAGTTTTTCTCTTTATTATGGCTCTTGTTTACCATATTTGAGTTATCACTATTCTTTTTTCCTAAAAATATTTTACCTTTTTTAGATACTTTTAGATCAAAAGTTTTAGATATAGTCCATGCTGCTAATTGTTTATAGTTATCGCCTATATACTCTAATAATTTAGTATTTAACTCATCTTTTTCTATGTTCTCATGAAAAACTTGTTTATCTGTATACTTTTCTATTTGATAGTATTCTTTATTGTTTTTTTCTTTTAAAACTATATTTATTTTATTGTATTCTATATCTTTATTTTTTTTATTACTTATAACTACTTTAATAACTTCATCTTTAGTTATTTCATCAATTGATTTTATTAGTTCTTCCATTTATTCACACCTATCATCTCATATTTTTATGTCCACATTAAGATATTATTATATATATTAGATTAATTCAAACTCTTTTTGCATAACACCATCATGTATAGTCATTTTTTAATATTTACCTTACACACTTATCTCTATTCCTTCATTTTGTAAATTTTCTTTGAGAATATGCACTTCTAATAAAATAAATTAAAAAGCCGCCTTTAATTAAAGGCGACTTTTTATTAAGCTATTTTAATTTCCTTTTCAGCTTCTAGTCTTTGTCTTCTATCTTTGTTTAGATTATTCATTCCTCTAGATGCTATTATAAGTAATATGTATGCTGCTGCAACACAAGCTAATATTCCCATCCATGCAGTGTTATAACCAAACTTATCTGTAAATAAACCAAATATAGCTGATCCTCCTGAGAATCCAAGTGCAAATACCAAGTTTATCATACCTAGTATACTACCATATTCTTTTCTTCCAAAGAATGAACCTGTAAGATATGCTGGTCCCATCATATACATATAAACAGCTATACCTTTTATAGCAGAGAATGCATATGCAAATATTGGAGATGTTCCAGACATAGTCAAGAATATTCCTGATACAAATACTGCTACTGATGATATTACTAAACACTTCATAACACCTATTTTATCAAATAATATACCACCAACTACGTTTCCACATAATGATGTAATTGCAAATATTGAACCTGACATTGCTACAACACTAGGATCTAACTTTAACTCTCCTTGGAAATATGCAGCATATTGTACTGAATATGCAGACACATATATTCCTACAAATAAGAATCCTATTGCCATCATCCAGAAATATTTTATTTTCTGTACTTCTTTTAATGTATATGCTAAATCTACTTTTTCTTCCTTTTTATCTTCTGCCTTATCTGATTTTTTATTTCCTACTACTATCTCATCTTTATTTTTAGGCATTCTTATCATTAATAATGCTACTGGTATACCAACAGCTAAAGATAATACTCCAAATAAGAAATAAGCTCTAGAATATCCATTAGATGCTATTGAGTATATAGCCATTTGTTGAAGGAATATATTACCTATAGATCCTCCAGCAAAAGCAATTCCCATTGCCTTTCCTTTTGTACTTTCATCAAACCATGAGTTTATTAAAAGTGGAACTCCTATAGCTGATATAGCCGATGTTCCTATATTAACTATTCCTGCTACTAAGTAGAATTGCCATAACTCTGTACACATAGAGAATAACATAAATCCTCCACCAGATAATAAACATCCTACTATATATATTAATTTAGCATTTACCTTCCCGTAAAGCGCACCTATAAATGGAGATGCTACCGCTGATACTATTGTCCCTATTGTAAATATTAATGAGAATGAACTTAAGCTAAACCCCTTATCTGTTGTTACTGGATGTATAAATAATGGCTGAATATTTGATGCTACACCAAATGGTATTGCTTGTACAAGCATACATGCTATTACTATCATCCATCCCTTTGCTATTTTGTTACTCTTTAAATTGCCCATATATCCTCCTAATTTATTGCCTAGAAATTTTCTAGTTTTTCCTTACCGTAATTTTAGTATATTTCGTATTCCCTTGTTGAGAAAACGTATTTTTCATTGTCTATGCTTATATAATAACACGTATCATCTACTTACTTTTACGAATAATAACGAAACTTAAGGATATAAGGCATTTTTTATATGCCTCTGCATTTTTCATTGAAAAAACTTTCTTCAAATTGCTTCTATTTTATTATATTTCAATCTATTTCGAACTCTTATAATATACCTTAGTAAGTGATATAATATAATTTAAAAGCTGACATAAAACGAATTATTAGGGGGAATATAACTTGAAAACCATTACTTTTGGAAGTTTATTAGAGAATCTACTATACTTATCAAATCAAAAGAAAAGTAGTTTGGCAAAGTATGTAGGCTATGATGTTTCTTATGTAAATAAGTGGATTCTTTCTAAACATCTTCCAAGCTCAAAAAGAATAAATGAAATATGTAAAAATATATCAGACTTTATTATGGAGTCTTTAAATGACGATACATTAGATAATTTAATAGATTATTTTGAAATATCTTCTGATAGCAGTAATGAATTCATCAGAGAATATATAGAAACTAAGCTTAAAGAAGTTTATATGGATACTGTAAATAATTCTCAGATAAAATCCATGCCTAAAACTACACATTCAGAAGAATACTATAATAGTACTTCTTTAGTTAATCCAGGCATAATCTATAAAACTTTTTTTAAAGAGTTGAGCTTTTATGCTGATAAAGATGAAGATTTAGAAGTACTAATTGCTGTAAATTTACTTTATCTAAACCACAAAGATAAATTAACACTATCTAACTTGAAAGCTTTTTTAAATGAATTAAGTGAAAAAGTTAATGTTAAAGCAAGTTTTTTAATAGGCCTTAATGACTATGAGGAGGAGGACGTTATTAATACGCTCCTTGCTATAAACTTAATTTCAACATCTACTTCACTTAATTTTAAACTATATAACTGTAGTATAAATTCCAATACTGCAATATTTGCAATTAAAAATAAATTCTTATCTACAAATCTATTCTTTGAAGAAGGTGAGTGTATGTTTACCACAACCTCTAAAGATAGAAAATTAGTAGAAGATTTTTATGCAAATATAAAGTATACTTTAAAAAATAAAGGAAAACTTTTATACGACAAAAGAGATTGTACCTCTATGATAGAAAATCAAACTTATATACAATATATAATGAACAATGATTTAAGATGTCTTTTGGGTTCTATTAATGAATTCTTTATGCCTCCGGATTTATTCATGGAGATTGCCGAAAGAGTTTTTGGAGATAATAAAAAAATTATAAATGAGCTAAAAAAAATAAATGTATTCCTTCATAATGTTACTTATAAATCTAATCTTAAAGTACTTATATATGAATCAGAACTTAGAAAGTATATGTCTTCAGGTTGCTTACACTTTTTCAATATACCAGTAACTCTTACATTCAAAGAAAGAGAAAGACATATTGAATATATAGAAAAAATATTAATGGAATCTAATGATGTTGAAATACGATTAGTTGATGGAGATTTTGTTGATGACTTTAGAGAAAAAGAAAATCCATCTTTATATCTATCTAAGAATTTAAAGTTTACAAAAGTACATCCTAATTCTGGACAAAACGATTACTTTATAATAAGCGATAATGATTTTAAAAATATGTGTAATAATTTATTTGATACACTTTGGAATGATAGAAAAGATATAGTATTAGATAAAAAAGAAGAAATATTAGATAGAATATCAAAATCTATAAGTTATACGAGAATAATAAGCGAAAATTTCGGAGAAAATATAGAATAAAATCAAAGCTGTAGAAAAGCCTTTTGCTATCTACAGTTTTTTTGTACATTACATTATTGTAATATTATGTTTTTTTATTGATAAACGATAATTATATATTTATTATAGGTGTATGATATATATTTTTAAGAGAGGTAAATAAAAATGATAAAAAGCTTAAATTCTAAAATATTAAATGTTATTATATTAATAGGAATATTTATTACAGGTGTTTTACTCCTAGCTACACCAATGATAAGTATAGCTTTATGTAAAACACAAGTACCTATATCTCAACTTAACTCAATAATGATTAATGTATCGATTTGTGTATACTTATGCTTTATACCTTATATGATATCTTTATTTAAATTAAAAAAGCTTTGTAGATTAATTATAAAAAATATACCTTTTACTATGGCAAGTTCAAAAGCCCTAAAAACTATATCTATATGTTCTTTTAGTGAGATTATTATATTTGCTGGATGCTTGCTGTATCTAAAATACTTTGTAAGCCCATTTAATGATACTCTTATAATTCCAGCAATTTTAGTAGTTACTTTTGTCTGCCTAGTTATAGGATTATTATGTCTTACTTTATCTCAATTATTTGAGACAGCTACAAAGATAAAAGATGAAAATGATAAAACAATTTAGCGAGGAACATTTTATGCCAATTCTTGTAAACTTAGATGTTATGATGGCTAAAAGAAAGATTAGTTCTACTCAACTTTCAAAGGAACTTGGTATAACTATGGCTAATCTATCTATATTAAAAAATAATAAAGCCAAAGCTGTAAGATTTACTACATTAGATTCAATATGTAAAATACTAAACTGTCAACCTGGAGACATATTAGAATATGTAGATGAAGATGATGAAAGATTAAAGTAAATAATTAAAAAAGGAGCTATATTAGATTTCTAATAGCTCCTTTTTTAGTTTAATATTTTAAGTTACTACAAGTTCCACATTAAACAAATACTTTTTTAATATACAAAACAAGCTAGATACATATATTGTATCTAGCTTATTTTTATATTATGAATTTTTGACTATATTTTTATATCCAGTATAAGTTGCATAGAAATATCCAACATATATAAACACAAATATTAACGCAGTTACTAAAGATGATAATCCTATATCTGGCTTACCATACATAGCTATAAACTCATTTGATACTTTTATACCAACTATAGAATGTATAAATGCAAGTACTATTGGTAAACTAAAATATATTAATGTTTGTATAAATATACTCTTATTTATCATTTTATCATTTGCACCTATTCTTCTTAGTGATTTATATCTTTCTATACTATCACTTGCTTCTGATAACTGTTGTAATGCTAATACTGCCATACTAGATATTAAGAATATTATTCCTAGGTATATACCTATAAATAACATAATTGTTGTCATACCTTTACTTTCTGCATATACTTGAACCTTAGTTTCTCCGTAGATAAATGCTGAATTTTTATAGTCAATCTTACCATTTTTAAAATCATCAAATAATTTAGATAGTTTTTCTTCTGAGTTCTTGCTATTTTCTCCAAAATTCACATTTAAATAAGATTCTCTAACTTGAAGTTTGTTTGTTAAATCATCATTAACTACTATAGTAAACATATTGTCAGCTAAATCAGTTGTATGAAGAGAGTCCTCTATAGCCTTTTCATTTTTAACCTTATAATTTTTTTTATCTATTTTTATCTCTTTATTATTTTCTAAAAAGTTATTTATTATTTTGCTAGCCATATTATTATTTGACATAATTAAAACTTCATTCTTACCTAAGCTTATACTTTTTTTACCCTCTAGCTTTCTTATGTCATTGTATTCTGATATTTTTATAAAATCAGCACCTATGTCCTCTATCTTGTTTAAATTCTTTTGATTTTCCTTATCTAAACCTTTATTTAGATTCTTTATCTCAAATCCTGAGTCATATGTATTATAGTATAAATATTTGTCTTTATCATTAAATTTAAATCCTAAATTATTTAAAGCATCTTTTATACTTTTAATTTTATCATCTTCATTTGCAAATACTCTCGCACTAGCATCAAATGGTGTTGTTTTCTCAAGTCCTTTTTCTAATGCATTTTTAAACCCTATTCCAGTTGATAACATTCCCATAGTTAAAAATAACATTAGACATATAATAGACATTGATATAAAGTTTGTATTAACTTTGCTATTTATTTGCTTTGTTATAAAAATATTTAATCCTCTAAAATAAATATTTTTACTATTTTTAAATATATATAATCCAAATCCAGCTAAACTATAGAAAAATAAGAATGTACCAACCACACCAAGTCCTATTGACATTGAAAATCTTATATCTTCAATATTAAGTTTAACATCTAATATTAACTTATATGCAGTTCCTATTGAAATTAAGCATAAGATAAATGTTATTAGGTATATAATTGGATTTTTAAATCTTATATTTTCATTCTTTTTCCCTGCAGTTAATAAATCTATTATCTTGTATCTAGATATTACAATTACATTAAATGCCATAACAATTAAAAATATTATTCCAAAGTATATTATGGTTTTGATTATTGCACTTGTAGAAAAAATAAATTTATACTCACTCATATTTACTTCAAATAATTTAGATGTAAATAATGATAACCCTTGACTCATTATTAGTCCTAATATAAGCCCACTTGCTAATGATATTACCCCAACTATAAGTGTTTCTAAAATTAGTATTTTAGATATTTTTCCTTTACCCATACCTAAAGTCATATATATTCCAAGCTCTTTTTTACGTTTTTTGATTAAAAAATTATTTGCATATACTATTAAACTACCTAATATAAATGATACAAATACAGATATTCCACCTATAATCTTAGATAGTGTATCTACAAATCCCATTGTTGAATTGTTCATCTCTAAAATAGCCTTTTGAGATTCTATTGAGTTAAAACTATAGAATATACTTACAGCTAAAGTTAGTGTTAAAAAATATATAGCATAATCTTTAAAACTCTTTTTTACATTTCCTATTGCTATCTTAGAATACATCGTTGTCATCACCTCCAAGAAGAGTTATAACTTCTATTATTCTGTTGAAAAATTCTTTTCTAGTATCACTACCTCTTACTAACTCACTAAATATTTTTCCATCTTTTATAAATAAGATTCTATGAGCATAACTTGCAGTAAAGGCATCATGTGTAACCATAAGTATTGTTGTTTTTAAGTCTTTATTTAAACTTTCAAATCTTTCAAGTAATAATCTTGCTGATTTTGAATCTAATGCTCCTGTAGGTTCATCTGCAAGTACAAGTGATGGATTTGTAACAATCGCTCTTGCTGATGCTACTCTTTGCTTTTGTCCTCCTGATATTTGGTATGGATATTTATTTAATGCTTTTTCTATTTCTAGATATTTTGCTACTTCTTTTACTTTAGAGTCTATATTAGATGGCTTCTCTCCTTTTATAGTAAGAGCTAATGCTATATTTTCATAATTTGTTAAAGTATCTAAAAGATTAAAGTCCTGAAATATAAATCCTAATTCATTTTGTCTAAACTTATCTAGTTTTTTTGATTTTAAATTCGTTATATTTTGACCATTTATTATTATATTTCCTGTAGATACATTGTCTATTGTCGATATACAGTTTAGTAGAGTTGTCTTACCACTTCCTGAAGGACCCATTATACCAACAAATTCTCCTTCATCTACTCTAAAACTTATATTATCAATTGCCTTTGTTATATTGTCTTTATTTCCATAGTATTTTTCTATATTTTCAACTTTTAATATATTATTCATTTAATAACCTCCTTAGATTTCTTATATATGTATTTTATACTAAATCCAAAAATCTACATATTCATTTGTCTTTCATTTTCATTACACTTTTGTAAGATTCTATAACTTTCTAATATTTATTATTGTCTAATTTAGGTATATGTAACCATATTGCAACCAAATTTGTCTAAATATATCTTACAATTATATTACTTACTTGTTTATTAAGGGGGAATATTTTATGAACTGTTTAAGATGTGACACAAGTCTTGAATTTTTAAAAGAATATAGATTTGATTCCCAAGAGGCTGACCGTGGATTTTTTAAAGCCATCTTTGATGTAGAGGAACATTTAATGTTTAGAATTTACGTCTGTCCTAAGTGTAGACATACAGAGTTTATATATACAGGTAAATCAACTTGGGTTGATTTATAAAAACAAAAGATGATTCTAAAGTTAGAATCATCTTTTTGTTATATAACTTACTATTTTCTATGAAGTTTTGAGTAAACTCCACCTTTTTCTATAAGTTCCTTATGAGTTCCTCTCTCTTCTATACCTTTTTCCGTTAATACTACTATCTCATCTGCATTTTTTATAGTTGATAATCTATGTGCCACAACTAAATTTGTTCTATCTTTACTTAGCTCTTCTAAAGATTTTTGTATTTCATATTCTGTGACATTATCAAGTGCTGATGTAGCCTCATCTAGTATCATTATTGGAGGATTTTTTAAAAATATTCTAGCTATAGAAATTCTTTGTTTTTGTCCTCCTGATAACTTAACTCCTCTTTCTCCTATATATGTATCATAACCTTTAGGAAGAGTTTGTATAAAATCATGTATTTTAGCCTTTT
>ERZ1463036.159-NODE-159-length-15323-cov-203.061305_pt1 | contig 15323 bp, 16 predicted proteins | sample MGYA00564485_ERZ1463036 | MGnify/ENA primary metagenome ERZ1463036 (study PRJEB39244, sample SAMEA3635127) | Helicobacter pylori | study: EMG produced TPA metagenomics assembly of PRJEB11511 data set (Assembly of a 5300-year-old Helicobacter pylori... | reverse complement strand
TTGCATCTGATATTTGGTCACATATTTTATCTGGATGCCCTTCTGTAACTGATTCTGATGTAAATAAATGTTTTGCCATTTAATTACCCTCCTATACATTTATATTTTAACTTATCTCCATTACCTTAGTTTTATGTTTGTATAGTTTTTTTGATATTAAAAAAACCTCTTCTTTTTAAGAAGAGGTTAATTATATTCATCAATAACTAACTAACCTCATCTTTCAAGATATAAATATCTTGTAGGAATTAGCACCTTTTCCATTCGGAATGGTTGCTGGGTTTCACAGGGCCTGTCCCTCCACCTCTCTTAATAAGGTAATTAAGAAATTTATTAACTTTTTTATTTTACATGTATGATTATACTACTATTAAAAATTCTTATCAACATATTTCTTAAAATTTTACTTGTTATTTTTTTTTATAAATTTCATATATTTATTTTAAGGGGGGATGTTCCCATGTATTTGGCTAAAGTAAACTACAAAAAAGATAGTGTTGTTCAAGTACTTAGTGATACATTAAAAGATATAATTGATGAGAATACGGTTATAGTTTGTATAGGAACTGACAGAGCTATAGGCGATTCTTTAGGTCCTTTAGTTGGAACGATGTTAAAAAACAGCAATTATAAATATCCTGTTTATGGTACTTTAGATAAACCTATTCATGCCTTAAATATATATGAATCTCTACAGTCTATAAAGAAAAAGCACCCCAAGGGGAATTTTTTAGCTATAGACGCTTGTTTAGGGTCAAAAAGTAATATAGGAAATTTACAAATACGAAAAGGCCCTATTCTTCCTGGAAAAGGAGTGGGAAAAAAGCTACCAGAAATCGGCAATTATTCTATAGTCGGTATAGTCGATAAAGTTGATGAAAATAATAAATTTTCTTTTAACAATATCCGCCTAAGCTTTATTTTAGAAATGTCTGAAATAATAGCATTATCTTTAATACTTTCAACCTAACTTATCCCCTTATTATATAAAAATAAAGAAGCTGTATAAAAGACAGCTTCTTTATTTTTGAACTAATGCAAACATTAATTCTCCACTACATACTAATTCTTCACCTACATATGCACTAGCATGTGCTTTTCCTATATTTCTTCTTATTGAAAGCATTTCTACTTCCATTTTTAAAGTATCCCCAGGTCTAACTTCTTTTTTGAATCTAACTTTATCTATTCCCGCAAACACACCTAGTTTACCTTTATTTTCTTCCATTGACATCATAGCAATTGCTCCAACTTGTGCCATAGCCTCTACTATTAAAACTCCTGGCATTATAGGATATTTAGGAAAATGTCCTTGAAAAAATGGTTCATTTGCACTTACATTTTTTATACCTATAGCTTTTTTTCCAACCTCTAGGTCTAATATTTTATCTACAAGTAAAAATGGATATCTATGAGGTATTAATTCTTTTATCTGATCTATATTTAACATATTAATATCACCCTTTATTTATTTTTCTTTTTAATGGTACTGTCCCACCTATTTCTAATAAGTCTAGTGTTGAAAGTGATTCTCCTGTTCCTTTAGCTACACATGTTAAAGGATCTTGTGCTATTTTTACCTTTATACCCGTTGCTTCTTCTATCTTTTTATCTAAACCGTATAGCAAAGCTCCTCCTCCCGTCATTATAATTCCTGCATCACTTATATCTGCGGCTAACTCCGGTGGTGTTTTTTCAAGTACAGAACGAACTGTAGAAACAATTTGATTCACACCATCTTCTAAAGCTTCTAATACTTCAGATGAATTTATAGATATTTTTTCTGGAAGACCAGTTATTAAATTTCTGCCTCTAACATCCATAGTTACTTCTTCTTCTCTAGGATAAGCTGTCCCAATATTTATTTTAATTTGCTCAGCAGTTCTATCCCCTATAAGTAAGTTATGATGTTTCCTAATGTATGAAACTATATATTCATCAAATCTATCTCCACCCATTTTTATAGATTCACTTACTACAGCTCCACCTAAAGATATTACAGCTATATCTACCGTTCCTCCACCTATATCAACAACCATATTTCCATCAGCTCTAGATATGTCTATTCCGGCTCCTATGGCTGCTGCTATAGTTTCCTCAATTATATATACATCTCTAGCACCAGCTTGTCTAGTCGCTTCTTCTACAGCTCTTTTTTCTACCTCTGTTACTCCACTCGGAACACATACCATTATTCTTGGCATAAAAAATCTAGAAAATCCCTTTTTATCTACAACTTTATTCACATAATAGCTTAACATTTTTTCAGTAATATCATAATCAGATATTACTCCGTCTTTTAAAGGTTTTATAGCCACTATATTTCCAGGGGTTCTCCCTATCATCCTTCTAGCCTCAGATCCTACCGCTAAAACATTCTTAGATCTTTTTTCTATAGCAACAACAGAAGGTTCTTCTAAAACTATTCCCTTACCGTTGACATACACAAAAACATTCGCCGTACCTAAATCTATGCCAATGTCAGCTCCTTTAGTCATTTATTTCAACTCCTTTTTATTTACATAAACTATTCGTTAATTTTAATACTCTACATACAAAATATACAAAAACTACTTTTAAGTCAAGAAAAAATGTAGGTACATTAACCTACATTTTTGTCACATTTAATTTCATATTTTTGTTTCGTTGCCATTCCACCTCTGATGTGTCTTTCTGATTTATTTTTTTCTAAAACCATTTTGACCTCTTTTGCAAGAGATGGGTTAATTTCTTCCAATCGTTCTGTTACATCTTTGTGTATAGTACTTTTACTTACACCAAATGTTTTAGCTGTTTGTCTAACTGTTGTTTTCTTTTCTAATATATACTTTGCAACAACTATAGCTCTTTCTTCTATGTGAGATCTCAAAACTTCCCCCCCTTAAATCTGGCCTTAGTGATATATATGTAAATTAAATAAAAAATATAACAAGCCCAATCAAATTTGATTGGGCTTGTTATACTTTTTATTTAATCAATGTCATAGGGTCTGTAGAATTACCATCTTTTGTTACAGTCAAATGAACATGTGGAGCATCTAAGCTCTCAACACTTGTAGTATTTCCTACTTTACCTATAATATCTCCATCTTTAATTTCTTGTCCTTTTTTTACAGATACTTTTTCATCTAAATTAGAATATACAACAGATACTTTATCCTTTGATTCTATTTTTACTGATACTCCATGTTGCTGATCTTCAAATATATCTGTAACTTTTCCACTTATTAAAGATTTTACTTTGCTTCCTTTATTTGCTTGTACATCTAATCCTTTATGTATTTCCCAAACATCTAATGTACTTGAGTAGCTTGGTTCTTTTTCTGAGTATTCTCTTATAACTTTCCCACCTAGATAATTAAGTTTGCTTTCATTTTGTTTACTAACTTCTTTTTCCTTTGCTTTTTCTAAATTCTCTTTTGAATTAGTAGTAGTAGGTACAACTTTTTTCTCTTCTTCTATTAAATGTATTTCTTCATCTTCATCGCCTTTTGCAACTTTATCTTTATTATCTAAAAAACCACTTTTAGTTGCTAAATTATCCACACTATTTTTTGTAAACCAAACACCTCCAATTGCTACTAAGCAAACACACACAAATAAAGCTAAATAAAAACCATCTTTTTCTAATAGCTTTTTCTTTTTCATGACACACCTCCAAATATATTCATACATTTGTATTTTGTACCTTTTTTGTTATTTTTATACATTTTTATTTCTTTATACTCTATACAATAAAAAAACTCTAAACCAATCTTAATTTTAGATTGGTTTAGAGTTTCAATATATATCTTTAATTTGTGTACCTGAGTAATAATGGTTTAAAATCTCGTAATAAGTGTACCCTTCATTTGCCATTCCTTGTGCGCCCCATTGACTCATTCCTACACCATGACCATATCCTTTTACTACAATGTCTACATAATCTTTATTAAACTTCAAATCAAAATTAGCAGAATTTAAGTTGAATAAATTTCTTATATCACGACCTGTTAAGTTTTTATTCCCAACTTTAATTTCATTTACTGATCCACCTTTGCTTCTATTTTTAATTCGAATTTTCTTAGATAAGTTATCCTCTGATATATTTATATTAAGATAACCTTTTTTTATAGTATTTACAAAATCTGAGTTGTTTATCTTAATATTAGATGCATATTTAGGTGCACTTTTATCATATGGACTATCTACAGACCTTAAATATGGATATTTAGTGCTAAATACTTCTTCACTATTTTCTGTATTTCCAGAAGATGTAGAAAAGTAAAGTGGTAGTATTGGTTGATCATTATAAACAACAATGTGGCCTTTGGTTTCTTTTACAGCCTGTTGTATTTTTTTATAGTACTTATTCATCCATTCTTGTCCATTTTTATTTAATAATTCTTCTTTACTCTTATATTCCTGACAATGTTTATAATCTGTACATACATCTGCATTTTTATGTTTATTAGTATTTTTATTATATATAGTAAATGTTCTTGCTGCCACAGCTTGTGATTTTAATGCTTCTATATCAAATTCAGGTGACATCTCTCCTGCAACAACACTACATAGATATTCTTCTATGTCTAGATTTTCAACTTGTCCTTTTTTATGGTTATAAACTTTTATATTAGGGGACTCTTTATTTACAGTTTCATAATTTATTATTTTTTTAGTTCCTTTAGATTTAATATTGAATTGATTTATAGAGTTATCATTTTGTTTTATATCTGAATCATAAGTAAATACAGATATAAAAACTGGTATCGCTACTGTAACTAGCACTGTACTAGCTAAAACTAATAAAGGGTTCTTCATAAAATCTTCCTCCTTAGATAAATACTTCTAATCAATAAATTTTATGAACAACCCTATGTAATTATTACCAAATATTAGTCTTCAATTATTTCTATGTTTCCACCTAATGCTTGGATTTTTTTATCTATATCCACATATCCTCTTTGTATATGATATATATCTCCTACTTCAGTTTCACCTTCTGCTATAAGTCCACATAATATTAAAGCTGCTCCCGCTCTTAAATCTGTAGCTTTTACTTTAGATCCATATAATTTATCTACTCCTGTAACTATAGCACTTCTACCTTCTATCTTTATGTTAGCTCCCATTCTATTAAATTCTGCTACATGCATAAATCTATTTTCAAATACAGTTTCTATAACTACACCTGTACCGTTAGCAATTGTAGCCATAGCCATAAATTGTGCTTGAACATCTGTTGGGAAACCTGGATGAGGTAAAGTTTTTATATCTATTGGCTTTAACACCTCAGGACCTTTTACTCTAACTGCATTTTCCATATCTATTATTTCACAACCAGCTTCCTTTAACTTAGCTACAACAGGTTTTAAATGTTCCATCATTACATTTTCTATAGTTATATCTCCTTTTGTCATAGCTGCTGCTACCATATATGTTGCAGCTTCTATTCTATCTGGTATAACAGTATGTTCTGCTCCTTTTAATGATTTAACTCCTGTTATTCTTATTGTATTAGTTCCTGCCCCTTTAACATTAGCTCCCATTTCATTTAAGAAATTAGCTAAATCAACTATTTCTGGCTCTTCTGCTGCATTTTCTATTATAGTAGTACCTTCCGCTAACGCAGCTGCCATTATTATATTTTCTGTAGCTCCTACTGATGGAAAATCTAAGTATAACTTACTTCCTACTAATTTTTCAGTATTTGCTTCTACAAATCCATGATCTATTATTACATTTGCCCCTAATGCTTTAAATCCTTTTAAATGTAAATCAATTGGTCTTGTACCTATTGCACATCCCCCTGGCATAGATATTTTAGTTTGATTAAATCTTGCTAATAATGGTCCCATTACTAGGAATGATGCTCTCATTTTTCTTACAAGTTCATATGGAGCTTCACAAGTTTTTATTTCACTTGCATCTACCGTTAATGTACAATCCTTATATTCAACTTTTGCCCCTAAATATCTTAATAAATCAGATATTACATGAACATCTTTTAAGTTTGGAACTCCCTTTAATACAGATTTTCCATCTGCTAATAAAGTTGCTGCTATTATTGGTAGTACTGCATTTTTTGCCCCATCTATTTTAACATTTCCTACAAGTGGATTACTCTTTTTCACTAAAATTTTTGCCATTTTACTTTTCTCCTCATAATCTTATTAATAATCTAATTTTATTATAGGTGTAGCTATATAAATCATTGTTTTTTCTTCATTTTCACTATACCTAATTCCTATATTTAAATTTACCTTATTTCCCAAATATTCTAAGTAATCAGTTTTTATAGCTTTACTAAAAGCTGTAACTGACATAAAATTTTCCTCTTCTACCCTATCTATTTCTTTAGCATTCATATTATATAATATTTTTTTCAAAATATCATCATATTTATATAGTTGTAACTTTTTTTTATATTCTCCAGCTAAACATGTATAAACATCAACCTTTTTACAGTAGCTGTTTAAAGTATTTTCTAGAACTGTATAAATATCCACTATATCTTTATATACTTTATTTTCTAATATGTCAACTATAATATATGACTCATTTTTGCTTTTATTTGCAACAATTATAGATATATTTTTATTTTTTTCTTCTATTTGTGCATATACCTGGCTTTGAGCCTTCTTTTTGCTCTCTATCCACTTTAATTGCGCCTCTTCTAAGCCTAGCATGGAAATAATATCCACACATATATTTTTCATTTCTTCTTTATTTAAAGATCTATCTATATAAGCATTTGCTTTAATATTATAAAACTTAAATTCACTATTTGTATTTTCAAAAGAATTTATCATTTGCAGATATCCATTATTTTCCGAACTATTTTTTGATTCTCCATAACAAACAAATAACCCTAGTAAAAACATAAATACTAAACTTATTAAAATTAATATTTTCTTCATAGTATATACCCCCTAGATTTCATTTAATTCATATTTATAATTATTAACGTAAAGTAGAAGATTATACTATTTATGATTTATCAATTTTAAAATGTATTCACCACAAAATAAGCCTATGTAATTACATAGGCTTTTATATTTCTTATATTATTCAACTGTAACTGATTTAGCTAAGTTTCTAGGCTTATCTACATCACAACCTCTTTCAACTGCAACGTAGTAAGATAATAATTGAAGTGGTAAAACTGTTAATATACTTGATAATACATCCTCAACATTAGGTATATATATTACCTCGTCAGCAGCCTTTTCAACTTCTTTATTTTTTTCTTGAGCGATAGCTATAACATATGCTCCTCTAGCTCTAACTTCTTCCATATTAGAAACCATCTTTTCAAATAAATCTTCTTGAGATGCAATTGCAATAACAGGAGTACCTTTTTCTATTAATGCTATTGTACCATGCTTTAATTCTCCAGCAGCAAATGCTTCAGCATGTATATAAGAGATTTCTTTTATTTTTAAAGCACCTTCCATAGCTATATTATAATCTAGACCTCTACCTAAATAGAAAGCATTATGCTTTTCTTTTAGAGTTTTAGCTATTTCTTTTATATGATCTTCTTGCTTTAACGCTTCTTCTACTTTTAAAGGCATTTCTTTTAATTTTTCTATCATTTCATTATAGTATTCTTTAGTTATAGTACCTTTCTTTATAGCAAAATCTAAAGCAATCATATAAAATGATACTAATTGAGTTGTATAAGCCTTTGTAGACGCAACTGATATTTCAGGTCCTGCCCAAGTATAGAATACATCATCAGATTCTCTAGCTATTGATGATCCAACAACGTTAGTTACTGATAATATTCTAGCTCCTCTTTCTTTAGCATATCTTAAAGATGCTAATGTATCTGCAGTTTCTCCTGATTGACTTACTAATATTAATAAAGTTTTATCATCTATAAATGGATCTCTATATCTAAACTCTGATGCTATATCAGTTATAACTGGTATTTTAGCAAATTTTTCTATAGCAAATTTTCCTACAAGACCTGCATGATAAGCTGTACCACATGCCACTATATAAACTCTATCTATGTTGTCTAAATCTTCTTTAGTCATTTTTATATCATCTAAATGAATTTCTCCATTTGCATTTAATCTTCTTACTAATGTTTCTTTAACTCCATTAGGTTGTTCATATATTTCCTTTAACATGAAGTGCTCATATCCACCTTTAGATGCAGCTTCTACATCCCAAGTTATTTCATTTACTTTTTTATCAACAACTTCTCTGTTTTCATTTAATACAGTAACCTTATCTCCTACTATATGAACGAATTCTCCATTTTCTAAGAAATATACTTTTCTTGTATATTTTAATATCGCAGGTATATCTGATGCTATAAAGTTTTCACCTTCTCCAAGACCAACTACTAAAGGACTGTCTTTTCTAACTGAAACTAATTCTTGATTGTTATCTTTACATATAACACCTAATGCATAAGCACCTCTTAATCTTTGAGTAGCTTTATACACTGCATCTAATAAATTACCTTCATAGTATTTATCAACTAAATGCGCAACAACTTCTGTATCTGTTTGAGATAAGAACTTTACACCTTCAGCTTGTAATTCTTCTTTTAATTCTATATAGTTTTCTATAATTCCATTGTGAACAACAGCTATTGTTTTATCCATATTAAAGTGAGGATGTGAGTTTACATCAGATGGCTCTCCATGAGTTGCCCATCTTGTATGTCCTATACCTAATCCACCCTTTATAGGATTTTTTTGTAAGTCTTCAGCTAAAACAGCTAACCTACCTTTGAACTTTCTTATTTCTAATTCATTTCCAGTATTTACTGCAACACCTGCTGAATCATATCCTCTGTACTCAAGCTTAGAAAGTCCTTCTACTAGAACTTCTGTCGCCATTTTATTTCCTAAATATCCAACTATACCACACATATTTTGTGTCCTCCTAAAAATATTATTTATTTATATTTTTAAGATTTAGGTCAGTTTACATAAGCTTTATTTTGTACATGTAATTACTTACATGTTTTGTTAAAACCTTCCGATGGTAAACACACCGCAGAGCATCCGCCGACACTTCGATAAACTCTGTCCTCGTCAACTCAGACCAAATTTTCAATCTAAGTTCTGGCGCTTGTAAAAGTGAATACTAAAAATTTAAATTTAGTATTCACCTTTAAAATTATGATAATTTCTCTTGTATTAAATTAGCTAAGTTTGTAGCTAATTCTTTTAATTGACCTTCATCTTTACCTTCTAACATAACTCTTACTAATGGTTCTGTTCCAGATGGTCTTATTAAAACTCTACCTGAACCATCCATTAATTTTTCTATTCTTTCTATTTCAGATTTTATCTCTGGAATTTCCATATATCTATTTTTGTTTTCATTTTTAATTCTTGCATTAACTAATACCTGTGGGTATTGAGTCATTACTAACGCAAGAGATGATAAAGTTTTACCTTCTTCTTTAACTATTTGAGCTAAAATTAAAGAACTTAAAACTCCATCTCCTGTAGTATTATAATCTAGGAATATCATATGTCCTGACTGTTCTCCACCTAAATTATATCCACTATTTTTCATTTCTTCTAAAACATATCTATCTCCTACAGAAGTAGTAGCTAAGTTTATATTGTTTTCTTTAGCTGCTATAACTAATCCTATATTACTCATAACTGTAACAACTAGGGTATCCTTAGCTAATTTATTGTGTTTTTTTAGGTAAATAGCACCTAATATCATTATATGGTCTCCATCAACTATTTGACCCTTTTCATCTACAGCAATAAGTCTATCTGCATCTCCATCATATGCAAGACCTAAATCTGCATTGTGCTTAACTACAGCTTCTTGTAAGCTTTCTGGATGTGTTGATCCACATTTGTCGTTTATATTATTTCCATCAGGAGTATTATTTATTGCTACAACTTCTGCTCCTAATTCTTCAAAAACCATAGGCGCAACTTTATAAGATGCTCCATTAGCACAATCTAATACTACCTTTAACCCATCAAAGTCTGCATTTACTATAGTTTTTAAGTAATCAACATAATCTCTAACTGCATCATGTTTGTGTAGTTTCTTTCCAACATTACTTCCTGTTGGATGAACATCTACTTTATCTATATCATCTATATACTCTTCTATTTCTAACTCAATAGAATCATCTAATTTATATCCATCTTCATTAAAAAACTTTATTCCATTATATTCAACAGGGTTATGTGATGCTGATATAACTACTCCACAGTCAGCATTGTAGTGCTTAGTTAAGTAAGCTACTCCTGGAGTTGGTATAACGCCAACAGTTATTATATCGCATCCAACTGACATAAGTCCAGCTATAAGAGCAGATTCTAGCATATCACCAGATACTCTAGTATCTTTTCCAACTACGACCTTAACTTTATCTTTCCCCTTAGTTAAAACATATCCACCAGCTCTACCTAGCTTGTATGCAAGATCACAGTTTAGTTCTGTATTAGCTATTCCTCTTACTCCGTCAGTTCCAAAATATTTTCTCATCTTAAAATACTCCTTCCAACAATAAAGATTTAACTTGAATATAATTTTATATTATGTCCATGTTAAATCTTTAGTTCATAATTGATATTGTAATATGTTTATCAAAAAAAGACAATAGTATTTACACTATTGTCTTTTTTATGTCACTTTTTGTATTTTTTAATATATTTGCAATTATGCAAGTGCTTCTTTATTTTGTACAGCTTCTGCACCTTTCATTAATGCTTCTTTATTTAATGGAACAAACTTCTCTTTACTTGGTCCAAAAACTTTTTTGAAAGCTTCTAATATTGATTCAACTTCTACACATTTATTTAGTTCTAAGTATGCTCCTAGCATTACCATATTAGCCACTCTTGGATTACCAAGTTCTAAAGCTATTTCATTAGCTGGTATATAATAAGCTTTGACATCTTCTCTTTCTACTTTTTTCTCGATTAATGAACTATTTACTAATATCTTTCCACCAGGAATAACATCTTTTTCAAATTTATCAAGTGATGGTAAGTTCATTACTATAGCACAAGTTGCATCATCTGTTATAACTGGAGATCCTACTGGTATATCAGAAATCGTTACTGAACAGTTAGCTGTTCCTCCACGCATTTCTGGTCCGTATGAAGGTAGCCATGAAACTTCTTTTTTTTCAAGCATCCCTGCATAAGTAAGTAATTGTCCCATAGACATAACACCTTGACCACCAAATCCTGCACATATTACTCTTTCTGTAGCCATATTACTTCGCCTCCTCAACTTTAACATCTTTAATGTTTCCTATTTGATAATATGGCATCATATTATCTCTTAGCCATTGTAATGAATTTTGAGGCGTTAATCCCCAGTTTGTCGGACAAGTTGATAACACTTCGACTATTCCAAATCCAAGACCAGCTAATTGTACTTCAAATGCTTTTTTTATAGCTTTTTTAGCTTTTCTTACGTTAGCTGGAGTATCTACTGAAACTCTTTCTACAAATACAGCTCTATCTAATGTTCCTAGCATCTCTGCCATTCTTATAGGAGCTCCTTGTAATTTAACATCTCTTCCGCTTTGAGCTGTAGTAGCTTTTTGCCCTGGTAAAGTTGTTGGTGCCATTTGTCCACCAGTCATTCCATATATAGCATTATTTACAAATATAGTTGTAAATCTTTCTCCTCTAGCAGCAGCATGAACTATTTCAGCTGTACCGATTGATGCTAAATCTCCATCTCCTTGATAAGTGAACACTACTTTATCAGGATGAACTCTCTTTATTCCGGTTGCAACAGCTGGTGCTCTACCATGAGATGCTTCTTGCATATCACAGTTAAAATAATCATAAGCTAAAACTGAACATCCAACAGGAGCAACCCCTATAGTATCTCCTAATACGCCTAACTCTTCTAATACTTCTGCCACTATTCTATGTATTATTCCATGTGTACATCCTGGACAGTAGTGAGTATGTTTATCTGTTAGTCCTTGAGTTTTTTTGAATATGACTGTCATTATCTAGCACCTCCCATAGCTACTTCTTGAGAATCTTCAACTATTTGTCTAGCTTTATCAGCTATCTCTGCTGGTGATGGTATCATACCACCTGTTCTTCCATAGAAATGTACCGGTAATCTACCTTCTATAGCTAATCTAACATCTTCTACCATTTGCCCCATACTCATTTCCACAGTTAATATATTTTTAGCTTGTGGTATTTGGTTAAACGCTTCAAATGGGAATGGCCATAAAGTTTTCGGTCTTATAAGTCCAGCTTTTATTCCTTCATCTCTTAATGATTCTATTGTATTTTTAACGATTCTTGAAGTAGTTCCATATGCAACGAAAACTATTTCAGCATCTTCTGTTTTATACATTTCATAATCAGTTTCATTTTTCTCTATTTCCCTATACTTCGCTTCTAAATTTATACAGTGATCTTCTAGAGCTTTAGGATCTAAGTATAAAGAGTTTATTATATTTGGCTTTCTTTCCATTTTAGTTCCAACACTTGCCCAAGTTTTTGGAGCTAAATCTCTTTTTTTAGGCGCATTAAATTCTACAGGTTCCATCATTTGACCTATCATACCATCTCCAACTACCATAACTGGAGTTCTGTAATAATCAGCAACTTCAAATGCTTCTTGTACCATATCAACTGCTTCTTGTACAGTTGCTGGAGCATATACTGGAGTTCTATAATCTCCATTACCTCCACCTCTTGTTGACATAAAATAATCAGCTTGAGATGGTTGTATTCCTCCAAGACCTGGACCACCTCTCATTATATTAACTATAACGCATGGAAGTTCTGCTCCTGCTATATAAGTTATACCTTCTTGCTTTAAAGCTATTCCAGGAGAAGATGACGAAGTCATAACTCTAGCCCCTGCACCAGCAGCCCCATAAACCATATTTATAGCAGATACTTCTGATTCTGCTTGAACAAATACCCCTTCGTTCTTTGGTAATTCTCTAGACATATATTCTGGTAACTCATTTTGTGGTGTTATTGGATATCCAAAAAAATACTTACAGCCAGCTTCCATAGCTGCTTTTCCTATCGCTTCGTTACCTTTCATAAGTATCTTAGCCATTTTAATTCCCCCTTAAGTTTATATTTAGTCTCTCTCAACTGTTATAACTGCATCTGGACACATAGTTGCACAATTTGCACATCCTATACACTTATCTAAATCTGAAATAGTAGCTGGATTATACCCCTTATTGTTTATTGTAGTATTGTCTATCTCTACAATTTTAACTGGACATGCATCTACACAAAGTGCACACCCTTTACAAAAGTCTTGATCAAAAGTTACTTTTCCCTTAGCCATAAAATTAGCCTCCCTTGAACTGTATATATTTAAACCTCTTATTACATCCAACATTCCCTCATGTATAATTTAACTGGGAATATTTCTCCCCTTAAGTTGTTTGGAAGTTGAGATATCAAGCTTTCTAAACACGTGACATATCTTATAGGTATGCCCGTTAAATTTGAAACTTCTTTTATTAATTCATTCCCTTTTAAAATATCATCTACAGTAGTTTCTCTAACTAAATGTGTATTATTAACAAGTCCTGTCACTTTAAGATTTGAAGTTTTTTCTATAGATTTAATATGATTTATAACATCTTGTGCAGTTTGAGTTTTCTCTCTATTTGCATTTACTACACAAAACATATCATAATCATCTTTTTCTATTAAATGACTAAATCTTCCTAAAACTCTAGCTCCTACATCATCTCCACCTACATCAATTACATAATTATATTCTTTATCAGTTATTGGACTTGTAACTTGAGCAGATACTGCTGGTAAATCTAATGTAGTTGCTTGAATTGAACTATCTATTGGTAATATATCTTTAGACTGTAAAAAATCCCTTTTTTCCCTAGTTCTAAAATAGGCATTTACTACATCTAAATCAGATATTGCAACTTTTGTATCTATAAGTTCCCTAAGACGTGTCACATAATTCATGGAAAACTCACTTTTACCACTACCATAGTGACCTATGATGATTCTAATTCTCTTGTCATTTACTATCATTTAATCACCTTTTTATAATGTATTAGCTATAGCTAGTTCTTTACCATAAACTTTAGCTTCTTCTTCATTTGATAAAACTCTAAGCCCCCCTTGAGCTAAAGCTATCATTTCATCTTCGCCAGGGTAAACCTTTACCTGAGCTACGAATTTAACTTTATCTATTATCATATTTGTAAACATCTTTGAATATGATATGCCACCTGTTAATAAAACTGCATCTACTTCCCCATTTAAAACAGTTGCACAAGCCCCTATTTCTTTAGCAACTTGGTAAGCCATTGCTTCATATACTAATTTAGCCTTTTCATCTCCACCTTCTATCATAGCTTCAACTTCTCTACCATCATTAGTATTTAAATATGCTACTAACCCACCACTACCCTTTATCTTTTTCTTTATATCATCATGAGAGTATTTTCCACCAAAACACATCTTTACTAAATCTCCAACAGGAAGCCCACCACTTCTCTCAGGTGAGAATGGACCTTCTCCATCTAGAGCATTTGCAACATCAATTACAGAGCCTTTTAAATGTGCTCCAACTGATATTCCTCCACCCATATGTGCTACTATAAAATTACAGTCCTCATACTTTTTATTTAAATCTTTGGCAGCTCTTCTTGCTGTAGCTTTTTGATTTAAAGCATGGAATATACTCTTTCTAGTAATCTCAGGTATACCTGAAATTCTAGCTAAATCATTTAACTCATCTACGACAACTGGGTCTACTATATATGAAGGGATATCTACACTATCTCCTATTTCTTTTGCTATTAATCCACCTAAATTAGATGCATGTTCTCCTAAAACTCCTACTTTTAAGTCCTCTACCATTTCCTCATCTACACTATATGTACCACCTGTTATAGGCTTTAAAAGTCCTCCCCTACCTACTACGGCGTCTAAATCTGATACTTTTATTCTGCCTTCTTTTAAGGCATCTTCTATTACTTGTTTTCTGAATTCAAATTGATCTGATATTTTTTCATATTTGCTTATTTCTTCCGAAGTGTGTCTTAGTGTTTTCTCAAATAATAATTCTTCATTATCAAAAACAGCTATTTTAGTTGATGTTGATCCTGGATTGATTGTTAAGATTTTAAATTTTTTTTCCATATTAAGCCCCCTGTATATTTATTTAACCTTTTGCAGCCATTAAAACCCCTAACGCTATGGAATTTAGCTTAGTTTCATCACTATCCGCTCTAGAAGTTAATATTATTGGTGCTTTAGCTCCAACTATGATACCAGCATTTTTACTTTCAGAGAAAAATACTAATGATTTATATAATATATTTCCAGCTTCTATATCTGGAGCTAA
>ERZ1463036.158-NODE-158-length-15341-cov-8.306686_pt1 | contig 15341 bp, 10 predicted proteins | sample MGYA00564485_ERZ1463036 | MGnify/ENA primary metagenome ERZ1463036 (study PRJEB39244, sample SAMEA3635127) | Helicobacter pylori | study: EMG produced TPA metagenomics assembly of PRJEB11511 data set (Assembly of a 5300-year-old Helicobacter pylori... | reverse complement strand
TCTTTCCCTACACGACGCTCTCCGATCTTATATTTTATAAAAATTTTAAAAATTTAAATTTGTGGAGGTTTTAATTATGTTAAAAGAAAAGATCATGAGATTATTAAACAATGCTAAGGAGTTAGTAATGAGAAGAAAGAAGGAAGTTGCTATTGCAGCAGCTGGAGCAGTTGTTCTAGGTGGTTTAGGATTTGGAGTTTATTATGCAACTAGCGACAATACTTCAGGTAGTGAAGTTGTAGAGGATACAGTATTGACTGATGATAGTATGGCATCAGAAACAACTGAAGATACAACAGGTACTGACAAGGTAGCAGATAATTCAGTTTCAACAGAGGAAACTTCAGAAGGGGTAGCATCAACAGAAGAGGGAACTGAAAATATAGTAAATGAAGACAAAGAGGTTATAGTTTCAGGAAACCATAAATCTGAAACTATAGAAAATAAAGGTAATAGTGCAGTTTCAGAAAAAGAAGAAAACAAAGGTGGTTCAACATCTTCTTCAAAACCAAGTGCAGAAAGTTCATCAAATTCAAATAGTTCTTCAAAACCAAGTAAACCAAGCACTACACCAAGCAAACCAAGCACTATGCCAAGTAAACCAAGTAGTTCAAGCACTACACCAAGCAAACCAAGTGCAGGAAGTTCATCAAACTCAAACAGTCCTTCAAAACCAAGTACTGCTCCAAGTAAGCCAAGTACTGGTGGTTCTTCAAAGCCATCTCACACTCACAATTGGGTAGAACAAACTAAACAAGTTTACCATAAAGAACAAGGACATTATGAAGATGTTTTAGTTAAACCAGCATGGACAGAAGAAGTACCAGTATATGAAGAAAGAGAAAGATCAATCTGTAATGGTTGCAGAAAAGATATAACTTCTAATCCTTACAAACACATTGAAGATGCGTTAATGGCTGGAAATACAAAATGTGGTGGTTTCCACTCAGAATGGAAGAAAGTACAAGTTGGTACTAAAAAAGTTCATCATAAAGCTGAATACAAAAAGAAATGGGTAGTAGATAAAAAGGCTTGGACAGAAACTGTTGTTACAGGACATAAATGCTCATCATGTGGAGTTACAAAATAATAATTTAATATACTGTGAGTTTGTTGTAAAGTTGCAAAATTTAGTACAGTAGATAAGAGTACCTTTAGAGGTACTCTTTTTTATTGAAAAATTATGCTTGTTTTTGAAATCTATTTTAGGGGGTATTAGATAATTTTATTTTTATTGTAAAGGTTCTTAGGGGTAGCCATTTTAGGGATATGTTATTTATTTTTAAATATATTACCTTTTATGAACTTCTATACAGATAGGGTATTAAGCACTGTAAACATTTTGTTTACGGTATCAAACGATACCCATGTGCGTTCTTTTATAATTTAATAAGGAGGTTGTAGGTGTGAGAAAAGCTAGGCGATATTTAGGATTATTTCTAGTTGGTGTCTTGTCATTATCAAATCTTCCCCCATTAAATGTATGGGCAGATAATGGCTCAGCTAGTTTTAATGTGTCGGTAGCAGGAGAGGGTACTGTTGTTGTAGATGATACAAGAGACACGTATACTTTAGGAAATGGAGATACTTTTGAAGCCGAGTATAGAGAGGGTGATGAAGTAAAAATCTCTGTTAATGCTAAGGATGGAAATTCTATTCAAGAGGTTATTGTCAATGGTGAGAAAGACCAAAGTTTAGAAAAAGGTTCTAAGTCTTTTTCTAGTAATTATGAAGTACAAAAGAACGGTATTTCTATAAAGGTTTCTTTCGCTCAAGATATTATTTCTGAGTCTGTTTCTAAGACTAGGGATGAACAAATAATTGAACAATATGTTGAAGGAATTAAAATGCTACAAGACCAAATTAAATCTAGAAAAGAAAAAGCTGAAGAACTAGGTTTACTGGAGTATGTAGACGAAAATTACTTTTTAACAGATAAGTGGTATGAAGGTAGAAGCGAAGCTGACATTAATAAGATTGGTGCTAATATACTTGTAGATACAGTTACTAATGAGGAGTTAGATGCATGGGCAGATAATCTTTTACAAGGTGTTTCACCTTATACAGTAACTAGGTATGATATGGTTAGTGCTGATGGAAGTACAGTTGGTAAATACGAAGTTGATGGTAAGATGGCTTTCTGTGCACAACATAGTGCTACTAGTCCTGCTAAAGGATCTGCTACTTCTAATAAAAGAGAAAATACCAAAGCAAATGTAAGAAAGGTTCTTTACTACGGTTATGGTGGACCTAAGAGACTTAGTGATATTTCAGGAAACTCAGGTTGGGTAACAACTACTCTTGGATTATCATATGCTTATACTGGTAAAGGTGGAGATAAAGCTAAGGCTTTCGTAGATAGAGTATCTAAGTTAGCAGCACCACCAAGTACTTTTAAGGTTTACATTTATGATACTAATAAGGGAAGCACTCAAGATTTAGCTACTTGGGAATACAATCCAACAGGTACTTTATCTTTAGAGAAAAGTTCAGAAATCCCTACTATGACTGATGGAAATAGTTGTTACTCTTTAAATGGAGCAGTATATGGGGTATATAAAAACTCTAATGCTACAAATAAAGTTGGAGAACTTAAAACTAATTCTGCAGGTAAATCAAATACTTTAACTTTAGCACCAGGAACTTACTATATCAAAGAAATTAAAGCTCCTAAGGGGTATGCTTTAGATAAAAAGGTGTACTCAGTAAAAGTTACTGAAGGTAATAAAACTGTTGGTAAATATAAAGACAGACCTCAGTCTGACCCTATAAGTTTATTACTAAGAAAGGTAGATTCATCTACTGGAGAGAATAAACCTATAGATGGTGCATCTTTAGAAGATGCTAGATTTACTTTCAAATGGTTTAGAGGTCATTATGATGTAGACCCAGAAACTAAAGGTCAAAAACCAGCATACACTTGGGTGTTCAAAACTGATAGTAGAGGTTTCGTACACTTTAAAGATGAGTATAAAGTTTCAGGACCAGCTTTTTGGTACGATAGTAATAAGAGACCAACAATGCCATTAGGTACTGTTACTATTCAAGAAACTAAAGCACCAAAAGGGTACAAGCTGAACCCAGATGTATTTGTAAGAAAAATAACTTCTCAAGGAACAGCTGAAGGGGTTAATACTTATAATGAACCAATAATCAGAGAGGATTCTCTAGACTTTAAGGTTATTAAAGTTGATGGGGGTACTAACACTAGATTAGAGAATGTTGTATTTAAACATACTAAGCCAGATGGTACTACTGAAGAATTAAAAACTGATGAAAATGGTGAGATTATTATAAGAGGTTTACTACAAGGAACTCATAAGATATTAGAAATTCAAGCTTTAGATGGTTATGAATTAAATACCAATGAGTTTGTATTTGAAGTTACTTCTGAAAATAAGATAAAAGTAATTACTAATACTACTGGATTAGGAATGAGTTACAAAGATAAAAAAGGTAGTGGAGAATTAACTGTTATAAATAATATTAATGCTTTGTTTAAGTTAAAAATTATTAAGGTTAATGATGAAAACCTCTTGTTAGCAGGAGCCGAATTTACATTATATTCTGATAAAGATTGTAATGATGAAATCGATAAATTAGTAACAAATGAAAAGGGTGAGTTACTATTTGAAGGATTAGAGGTTGGTAAGAAATACTATTTAAAAGAAACTAAGGCTCCAGCAGGTTACAGAATACCTGTTGATTTTAATGGTAAACCTCATGTGTATGAGATTATTGTAACAAATAATAGGTCATCAACTGGCGAGTTAGAATTCTCAGTTGATGGGGTAATTTACACAGAAAAATCAGAAAATGGAGACATTTTCGCTGAGCAAAATGGTCTTGAAACTACTATAGGATTAAAAGTAGTAAACTTTATAGGTATGAAATTACCTATAACTGGTTCAGGATTAATGATACCTATTGTTGTATTTGGTTCAATTTTAGTAGGAATATCATTCCTATTAAATAAGAAATCCAAAGGTAAAAAAGAAGAAAATTAATGAAAAGAAAAGGATTTAGGGGGTAATTTAAATTATGGCAAGACACAAGTTTTTTAAATCTGCATTATCTTATGCATTATTAGCAGGAGTTATAGCAACTGGAACTGTTCCAGCAATCACGGCATTAGCTGACGGGGTTAAGGCAGTCAGAGAATCAAGTGTATATGCAGGTATAACAAAAAATACACCAGGAGGAGTTGCTAACTTTGGTCAAGGAGATGCATCAATAGTTATTAATGGTAACAATGCAAACCAAACATTAAAAGGGAAGAAGTTTAATGTTTATAAAATATTTGATGCCGTTAATTCAACTGGTGGAGAGTCTATAAACTACACAATTAATAATGAGTTTAAACAAGCTTTAAAGAATGTAGTTGGACCAAAGTTATCTAAAGATCCATCTCAAGTAACTGAGTATGAGGTTATTGACTATGTTCAATCTTTAAACAAAAATAAGGTTGAAGGAGCTCACACTGAGCAAACATTAGAAGGAAGATATAGCGACTTTAGATATTTTATAGAAGATTTAAGAAATGAAATTGTTAAGTTAGGTGTTAGAGGAGATGTAGTAGAAGTTACTGATGTTAAAGGTGACAACAGTGTAGAAATTCAAGGTTTAGCTTATGGATACTATGTAGTTGATGAAGTAACTCCTGTTGCAGGTACTCATTCAGCTAGTTCATTATGTATGGTAAATACTGCGAATCCAGAAGCTACTGTACAAGTTAAATCAGACTTCCCAACAGTTACTAAAAAGATACAAGAAGATGATAATGTAGATGCTATTGGAGATGAAGGTTGGAATGATATAGGAGACTATGAAATAGGTCAAACTGTACCATTCAAATTCGAGTCCAATATACCAAATATAAATGGTTACAAAACTTACTATTATGCTTGGCATGATAAAATGGACAAGGCTCTAACATTTAATCAAGATTCTGTTAATATAGTAATCTCTGATGATACTGGTAAGTCTTATACTTTAAAATCTAATGAGTTTAAGACAATCCAAAACCCAGGGGATGGAGAAACTTTCAAAGTAGAAATTAAAGATGTTAAATCTATTGTTGATAGGGAGTTTAATCAAAAGAATGCTTTAGGTGAAAACGTGTATGGACAAAAAGTTACTTTAACATTTAATTCAACATTAAATGACAATGCAGCTAATGCTACTGGTAGACCAGGATTTGAGAATGATGTTAAATTAGAGTTCTCAAATAACCCAGATAGCGATGGAGCAGGATCAACTGGTGAAACTCCATGGGATACTGTTGTATGTTTCACTTATAAAATCAATGGTTTAAAAACTAATGACCATGATTTAAATCTTCAAAATGCTAAATTCAGATTATACAGAGATAAATCTTGTAAAGATGAAGTTTACGTTAAGAAGGCAGGAGACAAATATATTGTTATTAATAATGATAGTGTAACTGGTGGTGGAGCTCCAGCAGATGCAGTTGAGATGGTTTCAGATACAAATGGGGTATTTAACATTGTTGGTTTAGACCAAGGAACTTACTGGTTAAAAGAAACTCAAGCACCAGATGGATATAGACCATTACTTGATCCAATCGAAATCAAGATAATCCCTACTTTTACAAACGATAGAAATTCTTATGTAAAAGGTGAGGGTGCTACTGATAGCATACTTCAAAGATTAGATGCAACTGCTGGATTTAAAGAGTTTTGGGCAGGAGCATTTAACAAAGAAGAACTTACATTAGATACTGATGTAAATGAAGGTTCTTTAAATGTGACAGTAGTAAATAAAGTAGGAAGTAAGCTACCTGTAACAGGTTCAGCAGCTACTTTAACTATGATTGGAATAGGTACTGCATTAATGGCAGGTTCATTCGTAGCTTCTAAGAAAAAGAACAAAAAAGAAGAAGAATAGAACTTGTTAAAAAGGTGGTAGGTGATTGTAATGGTAGGTAAGAATTTATTTGTTAAGGTATTATTTGTGGTAGGATTGTTTGTATGCTCCTTCCCCTTGATAAGTAATATGATTGAGAGTTACTATCAGAAAGATGCAATTGCCACTTACAGTAGAAATGTTGAAAATAAAGATGCCAAAACTTTAGAAGATGAGTTAAAAAAAGCTGAGGAGTATAACAAAATGTTATACTCCCATAAATCTTCTAGCGTTGTTAATAAGTCTAGTAAATCTAAATTACTTACTCTAGATAGTTATAATAGTTTAGTAGATATGGGTAATGGTACAATGGGTAGTATAGAAATACCAAAAATTAACGTAAATTTACCTCTTTACCATGGTACTTCTGATGAGGTACTTTCAGTAGGAGTTGGTCATGTATATGGTAGTTCCCTTCCAGTAGGAGGTACTAATACAAGAAGTGTTCTTACTGGTCATAGGGGTTTACCTAATGCTAAATTGTTTACTCGTTTAGATGAAGTTGTTGAGGGTGATTTATTTTTTATAAGAGTTTTAGGTAAGACTTTAGCTTATAAGGTTTCTGATATTGTTGTTATAAAACCTGATGAGGTTGATACAGTTGGTATAGTTAAGGGAAAAGATTTAGTATCTCTTATAACTTGTACTCCTTATGGTTTAAATACTCATAGACTTGTAGTAACTGGGGAAAGAGTTCCTTATGTTGAGTCTGAGTATGAGAATATAGAAGCTAAGTCAATGTCTTTAAGAGAAATCTTATTTACAAGCATTCCTTTATTATTCTTAGGTGTTGCGATTGCTATGAAAGTAAGAAGTGTGATAAAGAATAGAAAGAAAGGAGAAGAAGTGAAAGATGAGAATAAGTAAACTTAAATGTCTTTTATCTGTTGCCTTAATTCTTTCTTCAATGTCTGTAACTGCTTTAGCAGATACAAGAGATAGCTCTAAAGCCTTTACTGTTGAAGGTAATTCAATTATTATAGATAAAGGTAATTCTAGTGGGGATAATACTCTTCCACCTAATAATGTTTTAGGTAGTGTTGGTTCACAATCAGGCGATAAAGAATCTTCTCCAGATACTGTGATACCTTCAAAGACAGGTAGTATTAAAATCTCTCTCCCAGATACGAGTAAAAATGCTAGTAAAGAGGGTGTTAAATTCTCTTTATCTAAGGTTGCTGATGTTGTAGATGGTGAGTATAAGTTGTTAGATGATTACAAACCCTCAGGGGTATCTATAAATGATATTAAAACTTCTAATGACTTAGAAATTGCAGCTAATATGCTTAAGAAAGTTGCAAAAACTGATAAGACTCTAGTTACTGATAGTAGTGGTATGTGTAGTATTGATGATTTAGGTGTAGGGGTATATTTAGTATATGCTAGAGATATTGCTAGTTATGAGAATATTACACCTTTCTTAGTGTCAATACCTGTTTGGGATAGTAGTAATAAGTCTATGTCTTATGATGTAGAGGTTATTCCAAAGCATACTCCATTACCTGTTAAGAAACCAACAATTTCTAGAGCTCCTTCTACTGGTATAAATGTAGGAGAAGTGTTTGGTATTCTTTCAGGAGTGAGTCTTTTAGCTGGAACTAGTATGTTAGCTTTAAAGAAAAAGAAAGAAGATTAGTTATGTATTATAACCCTTAAGACTTATTAGTTTTAAGGGTTTTAATTTTAGATAAATGTGAGGTAGCTTTATGAAAAGAAGGTTGTGGAAGGTTGTAGCATATATTTTTATAGTGTTATCAGTTGTATTTTTATATTTATACTTTAGTGGGGGTATACAAGCCATAGATTCTAAATATAAGAATGATGCTATTAGAGATGTGGTTGTATCGGATACTGAAGATCCTCTTAAAAGAGTTATTGATTTTAAAAAATTAAAATCTATTAACAAAGATGTAGTAGGTTGGGTATATGTGCCAGATACTAAGATTGATTATCCTATATTAATCGGCTCTAAAGATGACACTTATATAAATACTAATATAGAAGGTAAAAAGAATGCTTTAGGTTCTATATTTAGTTATGCTAATACTAAAAGGGATTTATCTAATGGTCATGTATTGTTATTTGGTCATAATATGAGGCAAGAGCAGATGTTTGGACAGCTTAAAAAATTTGTTAATAGTAGTGATTTTAGAAAGAGTCATAAAAAGTTCTATATTTACACTGAAGAGAAAACAATGGAATTAGATATTGTATCTATATTTATTACTGATGAAAACAGTGATTTCTTTACTACTGGTTTAGAGTTAGGTACTTTAGATTTTATTAATTTTACTAATAACCTTATGAAAAGAAATAGATTTAGCGACACAATATGGGGTAATAAAAAAGTAAAGTTATCTGATAATCAAGTATTTTCCTTGGTAACTTGTTATGGTAGCCCAGGAACACATGATAGGCTTGTTGTGAGTGGCTCTGTTGTAAAAGAGAAAATAAACATAGATTAGTAGGTTAATCGTTATGATTAACCTTTTTTCTTTGTCAAAAATAAAAGTTGTTGTATCAATACTGTGGCTTTTTTAGAAGAATTCTTTTAAAATAGTATTAGTAAGTAAGTTTTTGTTACATTTATTTGAAAGGAGAACATATTGATGAGTAATATGGTGTATGATGATAATTCGATAGATAGACTTGAGGGAGCTCAACGTATTCGTTTTAGACCAGCAGCAGTTTTAGGTTCAAATGGTTTAGATGGTGCTAAACATACTATATATGAAATAGTAGGTAATGCATCTGATGAGCAAATGTCAGGTTTTGGTGATAAATTAGAAATATCCTATTATGAAGATGGAAGTATCTCTGTAAGAGATTATGGCAGAGGTGTTCCTCTAGGTTGGAATGAAAGAAAGAAAGAGTGGAATTATTTTTTAATATATGAAGAACTTTATGCAGGAGGTAAATATAAAGATTCTCAAGAAATACTTAGAGATATTAATGAAAGGGATGCATGGGATACCTTCGATATTAAAGATTACCCATATCTTATAACAGTTGGTTTAAATGGTTTAGGAGCAGCAGCTACTCAATGTACTTCTGCTTATTGTACTGTTTCATCTATTAGAGATGGTATTAAGAAAACTATGAAATATGAAAAAGGTAGACATATATTAGATAGTCTTATAGAAGAGACTACTGATGAGGAAAATGGTACATTTGTTCATTGGAAGCCAGATCCTACTGTGTTCTCTGATGTTAATATAGGTGCTAAGTGGATAGATAAGCTATGTAAGAGTTTATCTTACACAGCTGATTTTGAAGTTATATTTAATAATAGGGGTAAGATTACTAAATATAATAGAAGCAGTATAGAGGAACAAATGAGATTAGATGTTGGTGATGCTTTCTTTATAAACAAATTTCATCACGAGGTAGATGAGGTTGGTGATGTTTGTATTTGTTATGGTAATATAGCTATTGGACCAGGTGGAAGAGGTACTGAATTCTTTCATAATAAAGTAGAAATTAGGGGAGGTGTACATGCTGAGTCAGTAAATACTGCTTTTCTTGTATTCTTTGAGGAAAGAGCGAAAGAAAGGGGTATTAGAATTAAGAATTCTGATTACTCAGGAAAGTTATCAGTTATAGTATCTACTTTATCTAATAAGATAAGTTATCGTGGTCAAACTAAAGATAGCTTAGATGATATGTATGTTTTTCGTTGTGTTGAGAGAGCTATTGAAGAAAAGTTACAGTTAGAGTGGAATAAAGGTACTGATTGGCTTGTAGATACAGTTGATGAAGTTATTCAGAATGCTCAAAACAGAATAGCAGTTGCTGAATTATCTAAAAATATCAGAGAAGTAGAAAAAGCTGTTAAAACTGCTAAAGTATCTGAAAAGTTTAAATCTTGTGATGCTTATGAGAAGAAACAGTATGATCAAGTTGAGTTTTGGATATTTGAGGGAGATTCTGCAGGTAATTCAGGTAAAAATGCTAGAGATTCTCGTTTCCAATGTCTAATGCCTATAAGGGGTAAATCTCTAAATGTGTTTAAGGCAACTGTTGAAAGAATAATTAAAAATAAGGAAATTAGAGATATAGTAGCAGTATTAGGTTGTGGAGTAGATATGGGTATTGAAGGGGTAGAATCTTTTAATAGAGATAAGTTAAAAGTAGGAAAAGTTATCTTTGGCTCTGATGCTGATATAGATGGTAATCATATTAGAATGTTATTATTCTTAATATTCTATAAATTTTTCCCTCAGTTATTATATGAAGGAATTGTGTATGTAGCTGAAACGCCTAGATTCGTTATAGAACTTAAGAATGGTGAGAAAATATTCTGCTTAGATGATGATGAGTTAAGGGAAAAAAGAGCTAGTGTTGGCGAATTTAATATTAGGGAAATAACTCGTTTCAAAGGTTTAGGAGAGTTAAACCCTCAAGAGTTATGGGATACTACTATGAACCCAGAGACTAGGAAGTTAATACAAATAAAGATAGATAAAAACGATACCAATGTTTATGATACTTTAGAAGCTTTCTTTGGTAAGAATACTGATAGACGTAAGAAAGCTATATTAGGTAGTATGATGGGTGAAGAGTTTGATACTGTTATGGAAAATATTGAGGATATGTTAGAGTATATAGAAAGTCTTGACTTATCTGATTTAGAAATCGAAGACGTAACAATATAAAAGTTTAATCAAATAGGGTGGGGTATTAACCCACCTTTTTTATTTTTACAAAAAGGATATTTATAAGTAGAATTTTTTATTAGAAAATAGTTTAATTATGAAGCGATATTATGTTTTATTATGTTGAAAAATTTAAATATTCGTATAATTACTAAATTTATTAGTACGAATACATTAGCTTTAGTTATGAAATATGTTAAAATTAGATAAAGTAGTATATAGGAGGTAGTTGTATGTCAAATACATTATATAATGGGACATCTGATGGTTTTAATAGTTTATGTGATGGTTATGTAGATTATGCCATAGAACTTATACAAGGTAGAAGTGTCCCAGATTTAAGAGATGGTTTAAAACCAGTTGGAAGGAGAATATTATTTGCTTGTTCAAATCATAAAGGTATTTATGATAATCTTTCTAAGTGTGCTACATTAGTTGGTAGAGCTTTAGAGTACCACCCTCATGGTGATTTTTCAGTTTATAAGTCTTTGTGTTCTATGACTGATTCTAATGGTTCTATGAATGTACCAGTATTTAGAGGACAAGGTGAATTAGGTAAAGTTTATTCTTCAGGTACTCCAGCAGCAATGAGATATCCTAAGGCTAAGTTTTTGGAAACTGCTTATGATTATCTTAGAGATATGAATGCTTGTAGCATGGTGCCAGCTGAGGAAGGTCAAGGTTTAGAGCCAGAGGTTTTACCTGTCAGATACCCTGCAGTATTAGTTAATGGGACTTCAGGTATGGCAGTATCTGTTAGTACAATGATACCTTCATTTAACTTTTTTGATGTTATTAATTTAACTCAGGAGTATTTAAAAAATGGTGAGTTAAAAACAGTTATATCACCCGATTTCCCTACTGGGGGTATTCTTGTTAAGAATGATTCTGAGTTAGCAAAAATTATGTATACTGGAAAAGGTAAGTTAAAAGTTAGAGCTAAAGTAGAAGTAAGGGGTAAAGTTATATTAGTTAAAGAAGTTCCTTTTGGTAAGACTACTGAGAGTATTATTAAGGCTTTAGGAAATGTAGATATACAGGGTATTCAGTCTGTACAAGATTCAACTGGTCTTAATAGTGAGGCTCTTATTAAAATTACTTGTAAAACTTTAAAAGTAGTTGAAACTGTACTTATGCAGTTATATAAATATAGAATATTGCAATCTTCAATAGCTAGTAGTATGTTATTTGTTGAAAATAGAGAACCCGTATTTAGTGGGGTATATGGGGTTATTGAAAGATGGGTAGCTTGGAGAAGAGGAGTTGTTTCTCTTAAATTTAAAAAGGAATTAGAAGCTATTATTCCAGAGTTAAGTCAGTTAGATTACTTTATGAGATTAGTTAGCAATGAAGAATGGAAGTCTAATATGTTGGATAAGTTAGCTTACAAGTCTAAATCTGAAGGTAAGGCTTATCTTAAAGAAATATTTGAAGATATTCCAGATAGTGTTTGTGATTGGATTATAAAGCGTGATGTTCCTTCTTATAATAAAGGGGATAGATATGCTAAGAGATATAATGATTTACTATCAAGTAAAGAAACATTTGAGGGGTATTTAGCAGATATAGATAATTATATTTATAATGATTTAGAGGAACTTAAAAATACTCGTTCAGAGTTCTCTCATAGAAAAACTGAAGAAACTTATGTAGACTATAGATTTTCTAAAATAGAGGATAATGAATTAGAAGATGATAGTGTATGTGTATATACTCTTTATGAAGATGGTTTCTTAACTAAGACTAGAGATACTTTTACTGATGATAATAGAGTTGTAGTAGCAAGAATAAATGCCCAAGCTAATAGTACACTTATAGGTTTTGATTGTTTTGGTAGAGTACTGAGAGTGTTTGGTACTGAGATACCTTTCACAAATGTAGGAGAGCTTGGTGAGTATCTTCCTAAATATTTTGACGCTGATGGGTACGAGGGGTATAAAATTATGTACTTAGGTCTATTAGATGGTACTAAGAGAATGTTAGTATATCGTGATGGTTTTGTAGGTTTCCTTGATACTTCTGAGTGGTTAGGAAAGAAGAAGATAAGGGTTGTACAAAGAGGTGTTGATGTTAATGTATATAACGCTCTAGTTGAAGTTATTGAGGAAAAGGATATTCCAGAGTATCTTGTAGTAGCTGAAGATAGTGGAAAGAAGATTAGATTTGGGGTAGCTTTAGTAAGTAATATTAGAGAAGCATCTCGTAAGTCTAGAGCTAAAGTTTTTGGTGGTTCTAATGTAGATATTAGATATGTTGCAGGTATGTCTTATATAGAGTTAATGCAATTTATGGAAGACCCTATGTACTTTTTAGATAGAATGAGACCTTTAGGTAATCATGAAGTATATGGTGATGCAGCAACCATTATGAAAGAGGGAAGATATTATGTGGAATAATGGAAGTATAATAGCTCAAATAGGAACTAAACAATGTATGTTTAAGGATAGGGAAACCTATCCTAAGCATATATGTGATTGTATAGAAGATTTGATATCTTGTAATATATCAGAAATATCCGATGAAGGGGGTACAGGAAGAATAAGGTTTTTAGATAAAAATAATAATCTTAAAGTACAGTTATCTTTAGAGGGTGGAAATTCTTCTTTATCTGATGAAAGTTCTTCTATTGTACTTATAAGATTAAATAAAGGTTCTGTTAAATCTCCTGTATATTATGGTATAGAGTGTAGTATTGATTTTCTTAGCAAGTCTAGTGTATATGCTTTAGATAGTATTGAAAATTGTATTAAGACATTGAAGAATTTTTACAGTTCATGGTATGTATGCAGAGGAAATATAGGCGTTGTTGTGTTAATTATCGACGATTTTAGTATTTTTGAGAGAATAGTTTTAGATGACTTCTTTAAGTATAGTTACATATTATACTCAGAGTAGGAGGTAGTTTTATGCTAGATATGGAAAATGAGTTTTATGAAGAGGAAGATGATTTTTATAGCTATGATAGTGGAGATTTAGTAGATTTTGATGATGATAATGATATACCTCTTTCAAGTAGTAAAGTTGGTGACGATAGCTTTTTAGCTGTTGATGACGATGATGATATAGATATTAGTAAAGGTGTATCTCAGGAAGATACTCAAACTTCAACAGGGGGTGTGGTAGAGGAAAAGCCTAAACCACCTACAAGTGGGCAAAATCAAGGTACTCAAGGTCATGGGGAGGATATACTAACTCAAGAGGAAAAAATGAGATATTTTTCTGATAAGGTAATATCTGCAATAGTGGGTAATAAAACTATTAGGCAGTATGCTATTGGGAAGTTAGTATCTTCTACAAGTCCTAAGTTATTTAGAGATGAAAATTATATCTTATTCTCTGTAATATACAATTATAGAGATAGAATAAAAAACATTAAGATAGATAGTGAATTTTTAACTTTATACTTAGACAATAATAGAAAGTTAGTTGAAAAATCATCAGGTTATATAGATATTCATGCTTATGGTGAATTAGATGGTTCTGAGGCTCTTGCTTATATCTCAGGAGTTGTTAAGCATTTTAATAGGCTTTGTGGAATAGCTGATATGTCAGAGGCTGAATTTGATTTAATGTTTGAGAAGTATATTGTGGTATTTAAAGCAATAGAGGCTCAAAAAATATATGCTCAAAGTAATCAAATATTGACTGAAGGTTTAAAAATAGGTGGAAAACTTTTAGTAGGGTTTGAAGACAGTTATAATTATTCAAGGAGAAAGTTAGCTGAAATTGAGGGGCTAGTTGATATGAATCAAGGAACAGGTTTTACTACTATGAATGAGGTACTTATGCAAAATAAAGATGAAGGTAAGAAATCTGTAAAGATAGCTGATTTTGATAAACTAGAAGCCTTAACCCAGCATTATGGGGGTATTTATACTGGAAACTTCTATCAGGTATTAGCACCAGCTAAGGCAGGTAAATCTAAGTTTTGTGCTAGAGTTTGTCATACTACAACTGTTAAGTATGGTAATAATGTTACAGTTTGGGCACAAGAAGGTGGAAATAATGCTTGGTCAGCTCAGATGAGAGCTATACATTTTGATTACACTTATAATGAAGGTTCTTCAGTAGCTGATAGAAAATTTGGTATAGATCAAGATACTATACTTCATGATAAGTTTCCTAGTCAAGATTTAAGAGAGTTAGAAATGGCATCTAAGATAGATTTAGCCAGTAACACAGATTATGGGGTAGTTGATTTTATTGATAGACCTTTTGAGGTTGAAACTTTCTTAGATGAAATAGATAGTTCTGTTAAGGCAAATAATAGTAAGTTAATTATAATAGACTATTTGCAATTAATAGGAAGTTCTAATCAAAGAATGACAGAAAGAGAGCGTATCTCTAAGGCTTATAAGTCTTTATTAAATTATTGTAAGAAAAATAATATAGCAGTATTAACACCTGCTCAATATAAGCAAACATCTATTGATGATTTAGCTAGTAAGGGTGATACTTCTGATGCTGAAATGAGAACAGCAGGTGGTGGTAGTTCTGAGGTATTTAGAACACCTGATATTATATTTGCATTTTGGGCAAGTACAGCTGATATTAGAAATAAACGTATGAAAGTTTTAAGTGTACCTTGTAGATTTAACAAGCCTTTTGCTGAGATACCTTGTTACATGGATTTAGGTACTTGTCAGTTTGTTTCATTAAATGAGTAGGGTACAGAAATTAGGGTATTTGAGGATTGTTGAAATATAGAGGTAGTGATACCTCTATTATTTTTATATAAATATTTTATAGATCGGAAGAGCA
>ERZ1463036.157-NODE-157-length-15356-cov-32.464414_pt1 | contig 15356 bp, 16 predicted proteins | sample MGYA00564485_ERZ1463036 | MGnify/ENA primary metagenome ERZ1463036 (study PRJEB39244, sample SAMEA3635127) | Helicobacter pylori | study: EMG produced TPA metagenomics assembly of PRJEB11511 data set (Assembly of a 5300-year-old Helicobacter pylori... | reverse complement strand
GTTCTTAAATCATAATTAAGGACTAGTTCAATTTGATATTGCAATTTAGAAATTATTTTTATTATATATTATCTATACTTAATATAATTTTCTTTTTATAATTATCAAGATAATTTTCAAACTACAAATTAATGATTTAAATTCTCTACTTTTGAAAAATACTATAATGAAAAATATATTTGGTATCAAACTACATATAATAAATTTTAATAATATATTTAAATATCTATTATGAACCATAACTAATTTACATAGATTTGAAGTTATTAATGTAGTAGCTAGTAAAATAATACAATACAAAAAATACTTTATAAAATATTTTTTTACATCTTCTTTAAATATATTTTTATAAATTATATAAGGATCAAACCAAAAATATACACATAATCTACTTATGATAGTTCCTAATAATACACCTGCAATTTTTAGCTTTTGGACTAATAAAATAGAAATTAATAAATTTAATATCGAAGCAATAATTGGTCTATATTTTCCTACACTAAACATTCCTGTAGTATCCCTATACATAGTAGCCGCTGATTGTATACCGGCAGTATAAAAATCTAATATTATTATAAATACAGTAAATTTGCTTAATAAAAAGCTACTTCCCAACCAAATTTCTATAAATTCATTAATTATAATAAATAATATAATTGATAGTACGCCATAAATCCAAAATGAAATGAAGAATATTAAATCAAATATCTCCTTTTTTTTCTTATTTTCTTTTGAAACTACTAGATTTCCTACACTTGCAGTTAGTGAAGAGAATATATAACTTACAAAAGTCTTTAATGTTGATAAAATTAATATATAGTTAGAATAAATACCAACATAAACAACACCAATAAAATATGATATAACTATATTATCTGTACTATTTATAATAGTACCACTTATTTTATACATAAACATTGAATATACATTTTTATATAACGCCTTCTTCTTTTCATGTGATAACCCCACATCTATTACATAATCTTTTAAATACGGAAATTTCTTATCTGCTTTTTTTGATATAATTATATTTTCAATAACTCTAAGTAATATTTGAATTGTTAATACAGGTATATATGCTTTTGTTGTAACTAAAATCATTATTTGCATAAAATTACTTAAAATCAAAAAATATGTATGTATTTTTGAAATATGATAACTTTTTTGACTTGCTATAAGTATTGATTGTTTATAAATACATAAATATGATACAACTGATTCCATAAGAAACATAAAATATATTATATATAAGTTTTCATTTACATTTATATTTAAATTAACTATTTTATCTAAATATGGAATCAAGGCAATTCCAACTATTAATACTATACTAGCTACTACCCTATAAAACTTTTTATATAAATTCATATAAGCTTTTATTTCTTTAGTATTTTTTTCACTTATAGGTTTATATAAACTATAGACTATTGCAGTTCCAAATCCTAGATTAGCTAATGAAAGAATTGATAAAATATTAGTAAACAATCCCTGTATTCCTAAATATTCTACTCCTAAAATATATATAAATATAGTTCTTGTAACAAAAGCTATCAAAGTACTTGTAAGTTGACTTATTAACCCAAAAGAAATATTCTTTATGCTATTTATTGTTCTCATTATACTTACCAAATATCTTTCTCTTTATTATTGGAATAAAATTTTCCACTCTATACTTTAATAAAGCTTTTTTCCTGTTAGTTAAAAAATCATAGTTTAAAAACCATTCTACAAATTCTTTTTCCTGTATATTATTTTTATTTTCTAACATTCTTTTTCTAATCATTGGCCAGTATACTCTACTCTCTTTTTCAACGCCCCAAAATTGTATATTATTATCCATTAAATCTACAAAATGCTTCTTTATATCACCATTAATTTCAAAACCAAATTTTTTTATATCCGCACCTTCAGCAATTAATCCTAAAATAGTTCTAAAACATTTCTCACATTTGCAACAATTTCTATCATTAAACGAACATACCCTAAGAGGATAATCGCTTTTTATTTCTTTTTGTTTATTTACTATTAAACTTAATTTTTGCTGTCTATTTAATTCAAATCCGTCATGTACTACTCCTCCTGAAGCATATTTTATCTCTATATCCACAGCAGGATCAGATGAGCATGTATTTCTTACACCATCTAAAGCATAAGAACTAGCTATATAAATATCCTCAGCCTTATATTTATATGCTAAAGGAATAGCATGTCCAATAAACGACATTCCATGCTGTAACCCATGCCACCACGAATCTTTTAAATTTTTTTTATATTTATTATCTACATTTTTTGAATTAATAATAATTGCAAAATTTGACTTTATAAAATTACTTTCTAAATTATTTTTTTTACTAAATATGGATATATTTTTTTTATCTGATTCAAAAATATTATAATTTTCTTTATCATTTTTGCACCATCCAAATATATTTATTAATATAGGCTCTTTATCACTAATTCGAATAGTTGTTGTTATAGCATCTAATCCACCACTAAATAATTGTACCGCAGATCTTTCAATATTATATTTATTATAAACAGTTTTAGCCGAAATAATATTTCCTCCAAATTTATAATGAGGGTACATATTTTGATAGGAATTTTTTACTCTATATAATGAGTCATAGTACCTTCTGTCAACCTCTTCTATCCAAAGATTACTATTCGTAAGCCATACTAATGGGGCCATATTTGCTACAAATGGAATTACTAATATACTCTTAGGAATATCTGATATATCAATATCAAACTCTACGAACATTTTTTTTTCTTTATCGAAAAAAATATCTAATTCTTCAGAAACAGAAAATGAATATTCTACTTTGTTTTCTACAATATTTAACTTTTCTAATTTTATATATTTCATTTTACCTCCTAATTAAAAATAATATTACATAAATTGTTTTTTCCATATTTCGATTTTATCAAATGGCATTTTAATATCAGTTATTATATCTCTATCTATAATGTTATTTAATTCATCAATATTTTCCTTTTCTATACAATTTAAATTATTACACATATTTATTTCCCTAGCTCTTTCATCTATAGCTATAATAATTGCTCTTTTCTTATTTCTCATAGCATATACTCCAGCATGCAATCTTGTTCCAATATAATCCAAATTATCTCTTTTTAATAGATCTCTATACGCTTCGACCGTTGGGTTTATTATTTTAATATTTTCAATATTATTAAATTTATTCAAATACTCTAAATCATCTACTCCTTGATACCAAAAATAAATATTATCATATTTTTTATTTAATATATCTATTAATAATTGATCTCTTTTATCTTTATTAGGATGAGCTGTCAAAGTAAATACTACATCATCCGCTTTTGAAACAGGTATTTCTTTGCAAAAGTCTGGTGTTAGCATCCACATTGTTGGACATCCAGTATTAATTGCCTTTAACCCTAATTTATCTTCCAAAAATCTTTTGGTTCTCTCATCCCTAACACTATGATAAAACTCATTATTTAATAATTTTTTATATAAATATTTAGTATAAAAATTAGTTTTATCTCCACTTCCAGCACCTACCCCAATTAAAATAGATCCTTTAATAGCTTTATAATTAAAAATATTTATATTCCATTGTGGAAAATGAGTTAACATATTTAGTACTAATAAATTAGATCCACATACAAATTTATTAGTACAATTTTGGTATACTTTTATCCTGTTCGAACCTCTCCATATCTGATACGAATGAAATGGTGAAATGTGAGTTGGTAACTTAAGCACAAATTTTCCATCTGTAAAAAATTTCATTTCCTGTTCTATACATTCCATTATAATACTATCACCTTTATTTAAACTTGATATAGATGTATCCATAAGTAATATATTATTCATTTCTTGTCCACCTTTGTTTTTATATTTTACTATTAATTAATTAATTTTATAATTTTTTTTATTTCATCCTGATTAGAATAATTATTTTCTTTAATGTTTTTTATTATTTTTTCTCTTAAACTCTCATCTTTAATAAATTTAACTATCTTTTTCGCACATTCATTATTATTAGAAGGTACTATTATTCCATCAAATTTATCTATCAATTGACTTCTAGCTGTTTTAAAATTAGTAATAACTACTGGTTTATTTAAAATTTGAGCTTCTCTCACACTTACAGATTTTCCTTCATATCTAGATGGTTGTATATATATATTACATTGGTTAATGTATGGATAAGGATTAACCTTTTTTCCAAGTATAATTACACAATTCTCAACTTTATTTTTTCTTATATTTTCTCTTATAAGATCTTCTTCTCCACCATAACCAATTAAATACCACTTTATATTACATCCCATATTTTTAATTTTTCGTGCAATATCAGGAATATTATCAAAATTTTTAGCTTTGCAAAATCTTCCTATAGATAATAAGATTATTTCATCTCCAGACCTTAAATTATAATCTTCAGTTATCTCTTCTTTTGCCTGCCTATTTATTAAATTAGTAGATATTATATTTTCAATAATTAATATTCTATCTTTTAAATTTGGAAATATATTTGCAAAGCTATTCTTACATTCTTCAGAAATAGCAATTATATTATCATAATTACTCCACACCTTATATCCTTCTTTAATATTTAAGCTTATTGCAGAATAATCTGTATGCATCCAAGCGATTTTCTTTTTTGCTTTAACTTTATTTGCAACAATATAATGGGGCTCTAAAAAACTAATAGCAAGATCATATGTTATATGACAACTTATATCTCTTAAGTATTTATATGTATACCTATTGCTATTTTCAATCTCTACTATATTTACTTTCTCGCTTTTATGCATAATATTATATATCTTAGTAACTATTTTTGATTTTAATCTACCGAATGCTATATCATAATTTTTGTTTATAATAACTTGTTTAATTGGAACAGCTATATCTGCTGCCTTTTTATCCTCTTTCAACAAATTAACTTCTTTAGGTATATACTTCAAAAAGTCACCGGTATGTCTACATAAAAATAAATCTACACTATACTCTGAATAATCTATTGAATCAAGTAAACCTAGTAAGCTACGCTCAGCTCCACCAATTTCCATCCAATGAGTCGCTATAAAAATTTTCTTCATGTTAATTCCTCTATTCTTTTAATATTTTCTTTAACCATAAAAAGCAATTAACTCCAAATAATCTATGAAAAATTCTTGTGATTTTTGTTCTATATACCAAATTTGAATCTACCCAAGATTTTGAAAACCAATGTATTGTTGCTGTATTTTTAGTTTTATTTAGTTTACCTGTAGCATTATCAAATGGGCAAAAATATTCGCTAGGATACAATGTAAACCCTTTTATAATTTGAAATGATCCATCTTTTATTAATCCATACTTATTAACTATTTCTGTTATAGTTTCTACATTAGTCTTTGTATTTAAGCTTCCATCTTCATTGATAAATTTTTTATCATTGTAGTAATCTAAAAACTCCTCAAATAATTTAAACTGTTTAACACTTGCCATAATCCCTGTAGGTACACAATCTGGCAACTCAAATCCTGAAAAAGCATCATGAACTAAAAATTCATCTAACGGTCTAACAACCTCTACATCTGTATCCATATATATACCACCATATTTATACATTGCATATAATCTTACGTAATCAGTAACAAAAGCATACTTTTTACTATTATAAGCTTCTTTAACATACTGATTACTGTTCACATCAAAATTATCCTCATTCCATTCTATTATCTCATAATCAGGACAATATTTTTTCCAACTTTCAATACACATTAAAGTTTTTTTAGGCTTTTCTCCTCTCCCAAACCAACAGTAATGAATTTTTTTAGGTATCATATTAACTCTCCTAACTTAATTTTTAAACAAATAGATTTAGAATATCACTTTCATATTTCAATCCTCCCCATGCTATATTCATCTGATAATAAAAGAAAATTAAATAAAATACTGTAAATAAATATAGTACAATTCTTCTCTCTTTTTTGTAAAATACATTATGAATAAGCCATGGTAAAAGGATTAAATTATATAAAGAAAAATATATAGGTAATCTTCCAAGCATTATGCCACTTTTCGCAATTTTAGATATTATAAAAAAACCTGTTGCTACAACAGACATATTTATACTTAAATTTATAATTGGGGTTACAATATCTTTTATTTTTTTTCTATATATAAATGCTATTATTGTTGGAGTGGCTTCCACAATTATTCTTATTATATTTGCTCCATCATCAGTTTGAGAAAGTGATCTAATTCCCTCTCCATAAGATGTATCTTTTAAAATAAAATTCATAACCTCAACAAATTGATTTTTGAAAATAATAGCCAATACAATAAAGATAAAAAATAAATACATTCCTTTATTCCAAGCCTCACCTCTAACTATAAAATAAATAGGTATCACTATAAGTGCAGTTCCATGAATTGTTGAAAGTAGTATTACAATTAATATATACAAAATAGTTTTATTCTTTAATATTAATATTGTACATGCAAATAAAATTGAAACAACTAAATATTGACGCATTCCATTTAATAACCATGTAAAATTACATGATGTCATAAACATAAATATACTTATTCTAAAATCACATGAATATTTAGCTAATGGTATCATTGTAGCTATTGAACTAATAGTAGCTAATATAAATAACCAAACATGAAAATCCTCTGATATAAATACTTTTATAAATATTGAAATTAATTTAAAGCCTTGATCTCTATCACCATTTTTTAAACTTTCACTTATTCCTAAATAGTCTGTTGGATACGAATTAAATATATCTATATATGTGGGAGTATCTGCTACTCCACTTCTTAATCCGATAAATAAGATTAATACTGAAAATATTATAAAAGCCCATGCTATTGTTATTCTATTCTCATATCTATTAACATTAACATATACTCTTTTAGAATACATATAGGCTAAAAATGACCAAGCTACTACCCAAAATATCATAAACCAATATACTTTCATATCTACCTCTTTATTTTTACTATAAATATTTTATTTATCTTTTGCACTTTACTCTTAAATATTGAGATAAAAGTATACCAAAAGGTAATGCTAAAAACACTAGCAATTTATTATCAATCTCTTTATACCAATCTTTCTTACCACATAATATACTACTTGATATTAAATGTATTATATTTTTAAATTTAAATTTTAAACTAGTATTTTCAAAAGAAAGATATAACCTTCTTATTTCTAGAAAACTTCTTGGACTATTATAAAATTGATTTAAAATATTCATAGTCATTCCATCTGCCTGATATTCTACTACACAAAGTCTTTCATTAAACACTAAAAAATCATACTGTTTACTAATTAGCAAATGCATGTAATGTGGATTAAAATTTTTTTCATTATTAAAAGATTTCATTGGAGCTACACTTTTATACAAATTAGTTTTTACCACTATTTTCCTATCACCATTATTAATCTTATATTTTCCAACTAACAAATCAATTAAATTTATACTTTTTTTCTTAGGTAATAAATCTCCTATTATATCACCATTTTCATAGCAATCTAATCCTAAAATTCCTGCTATATTATCATTTTTATTAATTTCCCAAAATTTTAAAATTTTATCTATAGCATTATCAAAAACATAATCATCAGAATCTATGCACATAGCTAATTCTGTATTAATATTTTCAATTGCTACATTATAAGCAGTATGTAATCCACCATTTTCTTTATATATATATCTTATTTTAAATTCATCATTTGTTTTTATCCATTTCTCTACTAATTCACTTGTACCATCTGTAGATCCATCATCAATTATTAGCCATTCAAAATCCTTATTATTTTGTTTACATAATGAATCATAACATTTATATAAATAGTTTTTTCTATTATACGTAGGTGTAAATACTGTTAAACTTTTCATATTTATAATCCCTTCTTAATTTTCAAAAAAATATTTATAAATAAATTTAAACCTAAATAACCCAAATATCTATTTATTAAATTAAATATATGAACTCTATAGTTTAAATCATATTTTAATAAGTATTTATTTTCTTTTATACTACTTTTAAACTCTTTATCAAGCTTTCCATTATACATATTCGCCGAAACTAATAATGTCATATATTGATATGCTACATAACTCATATATTCATAAAAAAACTCTTCATCCTTTAATGAATATATGTCAACATACTCAATACATTTATTAATATTCCTCTTTAATTGAATTAACTTATCTTTATTGATTGAATTCGATACCGAATTATATCTTTGTCTATATACATATATAGATTTATCTATAACATCAAATTTCTTAGCTAAAATAAATAATCTCGCATTCCAATCAATATCCTCTGAAGTTATATCTTCTATAAAAAAAATTTCTCCTTCTATTAATAAACTTCTCTTTATTAACTTATTACATGGGCTTGAATACATAAGATTATATTTTGCAAAATAATTTAATGTATCCCTCTTTGATTTTAGATTTATATCAATTCTTTTAAAATTATATCTATAGTTTTCTATATGATTAATATCCTCATAATACTTTTTATATCCAAACTGCAAAATATCAGCACCAGATTCAGATATATTCCCTATCATAACTTTTAAAGCATCTAAATCATCCCAATAATCATCGCTATCAATAAATATTATATATTCACCGCACGATTCTCTTATTCCTCTATTTCTTGCCTTAGATGCACCTCCATTTTTTTGAGATATAACTCTTATTCTATTATCTATAAGTGAATATCTATTGCATATATTTATAGAATTATCTGATGATCCATCATCAATTAATAAAATTTCTAAGTTAGTATAGCTTTGCTCCGTAATACTTTTTATACATTCATCCAAATACTTTTCTACATTATAAACCGGTACGATTACACTAACCAAAAAATTTTCTTTCATAAGTTCACCCCTTTGTGCTACTTGTTAAACTTATATATATATCCAATAATTCTTTAACTACATTTTCAAAATCATATAGCTCAATATCTCTTATAACATACTTATAATTACCAACTCCATAAGATGTTACAATTTTTCCTATACTTTCAATCTCTAAGTAATATCTTTCAATCGCTTGAGCTGTTTCTTCAAAATCTCCAACTTCAACTAAACTACCAATATTTTCATTACAAACAAGATCTCTGCATCCTCTAACATTAGTAGCAATAACTTTTTTCCCATTAGCCATAAGTTCCATTATATTTCTTGGAAGTCCTTCTCTATAAGAAAGAAGTATTCCTATATCACTTATATTAATAAGTTCATTAATATCTGTTCTAAATCCTAATAACTTAAAGTTATTTTTTAATCCTCTATTATTAATTTCTTTTTGCAATTCTTCAAACTTATGCCCTTCTCCTACAGATATAGCTCTTATATTAGGGTATCTATCCTTTAAAAGTTCCATTGCTTTTATAAACTGTATCTGATTTTTGTTTTCATTAAGTTCTGCAATCATAATTACAACAAAATCATCTTTTTCTAACCCTAATTCTTTTCTTTTAGATTCTTGTTTTTCTTTGCTTAATGGTTTATATTGATTTAAATCTAATCCTACTCCATTAATTAAATAACACTTCTTAGGTTTTAAACTTTTTTTAGTTATTTCATAGTCTTCTTTATTAATAGTAATAGTTACATCAGTTAGCTTAGCCATCATCTTTTCTATTGGATAATATATAATCCACCCAATCTTTGATCCACCTTTAAAAAAATGATATCCATGGGCAGTATATATTGTTTTTAAATTTTTAAATTTAAGTTTTAATAGCCTTCCATATATAGATGCTATAGGTGTGTGAACATGAATAATATCATATTGATTTTCCTTTTGAAGCTTTATAAGTTCTTTAAATGCTTTGATATTTCCAAAACTTAATGGACTTCTACTAAAGGGTATATTAAATATTTTTACACCTTTATTAATTAATACTTGATTAACATTCTTGTCTATACAAGTTGCACAATCTACTTTGTACCCATTTTCTAATAACATTTCTATATGAGGTACTAAAAAGGAGTTTATAGTTCTACTTACTGTTGTTATATACAATACTTTTTTCATATTCACACCTCCTTTAATTTATAAATTAATATTCCTAGCTGGAACCCCTATTGAAGTAGTGTATTTAGCTATATCCTTTACTACAACAGCACCTGCTCCAACTATAGAACCTTCTCCTACCTTTTTATTTTGAATAATTGTTGTTCCAGAACCAATTAAGGCACCTTCCTCTATATAATCATGCCCTGAAATATTAACATTCCACAAAAGTGAAACATAATCACCAATAACTGAATTATGACCTATTCCACATTTTGGACTTATAATAACTTGATTGCCTACTTTAACATCAACAGTAATAATAACTCCAGGATAAATAATTGTTCCTTTCCCAATATTATTACTTTCATGAATATAAACATCTGGATGTATCAATGTTGCAAAATTAACTTTATCATTAATTTTTTCAACAATATTCTTTTTTATTTTATAATTAGCAATTGCTACTATAACATTTATATCTTGCTTTTCAGTAGCATAATCTATCAACCAATTTAATCCACCTAGAACCTTGTGTCCTAATATAGTCATATCTTGTATTTTTTTATTATCATCAACATACCCTAAAACATTCCAAATTTTTTCTTTTTTATTTATTTGGTTGATAATATAAATTAATTCTTGTCCTACTCCTCCAGCACCTATTATTATTAAATCCTTCATTATTAATTACTCCCATTAAATCTAACTGTAGTAGCCATACCTTCTTTACTTATTCCATCCCTCTTAAATAATTTAGAAAAGGTTGAAATAAATATTTTAAAATCTAATTTCAAAGACCAATTTTCAACATAATAAACATCAAATTCGAATTTTTCTTTCCATGTAAGATTATTTCTTCCATTTATTTGCGCCAATCCTGTTAAGCCTGGTAAAACTTCATGTCTTCTTATTTGTTCTTTACTATATAAAGGAAGATAATCTACAAGTAGTGGTCTTGGCCCAACTAAGCTCATATCTCCTTTCAATACATTTATTAGTTCAGGAAGCTCGTCCAAACTTGAAGACCTAAGTTTCTTGCCAAAGGATGTTAATCTCTCTTCATCTGGAAGCATGTTTCCATATTTATCTATACATTGTTTCATGGTTCTAAATTTTATCATTTTAAAAATTTTATTATCTTTTCCTACTCTTTCTTGAGTAAATATAATAGGACTTCCTAGTTTAATCTTAACTAAAATTGAAACTATAATAATTACTGGTAATAACCCTATAATAGAACATAAAGCAATGCATACATCTAGAATTCTTTTTATAAAAATTCCATATTTTTTTTTTGACATACTTTCCTCCAAATTTAATTTATATATAATTTCTCATGTTTAAAGTCTCTTTCGAGCACATATTACACTATTTTACTTTATTGTTAAAGTCTAAAAAAATTCATATTCTTTTCTATTTATTTATTTTTATAAATTAATATAATATGAAAGTATATTTTATTAAATTTACAAAAAAAAATATTTTAACAAATAAAAAATTCTAACTTTAATTCATTAATTCCATGCTCTTATTTTGGCTTATATACTGATTTTTCAAAAATATTATATTTTAACCTATTAAAATGTAGTGACTTTTTTCAACATTTTTTTGCTTGTTAATTTTTTTTAAATTTTGATTTAATATATAAATTAATTTTTTTAAGTTATTATAAAGTGCATTATCTTAAATTGTTATAAAGCATATAATTCCAATTATTTACCTTTAATTTACATATATTTCTCTATTTATAAAAATTATAATGTTAATATTATTAATATGATTTGTGTAAATTTTAATTTGAAAGGTGTTTTAATATTGAATAATTTAAAAGAATTGCTAAAAAAAATAAAATGGATTTATTTACAATCAAAATTAATACTGCCCATTTTGATTTTAATAGTGTTTATAGGGTCATTCTTTTCATTGATAGGAGTTTATGATGCTATTGTTTCAAAAAATTTAATTGATAATGCAATCGCTGGAAATACTAATTCCGTTGTAAAATGGTTAATAATAATGGCTTCTTTGATGTTGCTTAATGTAATTAGTTATCCTATAGTATCCTTATTAAATACTTATACATCAACAAAAATGTCTCAAACTCTTCAAAAAAGAGTTTACGCACATATAACATATAGTAACTGGCAAGAATCTTCTAAACATCATAGTATGAATTTGTTAACTAGATTAACAAGTGATGTTTCAACTATTACAGCTACAGTAATACAAACAATTCCTTCTATAATCTCCCTATCAATAACTCTTATTGCTTCTTTTACAACTCTTATCTATTTATCTCCTGCCATTGCAATAGTTGCTATATTTATAGGACCATTTTTATTATTAATAAGCAGATTATTTGCAAAAAAACTAAAAAAAATTTATAAAGAAATTCAAGAAGAAGATGTCAATTATAAAACCTTTATTCAAGAAAGTATAAAAAATTTAATTATTGTAAAAACTTTTTGTTTAGAGAAAGCTAATTTAGATAAATTAAATAGAATTCAAAAAAGAAAATTTGAACTTAGTTTAAAAAACACTAAGATAGGAATTAAATCTGGTATAACTTTGACTATTTGTTCTTATATAGCATATTTTACCATATTTTGTTGGGGTGCTTTAAATCTTTCAAAAGGAATAGGAACCTACGGAACCCTTATGGCAATGCTTCAATTATACAATAAAGTTCAAGGTCCTTTTTCATCATTAGCTAGTAAATTTCCTGGTTTGGTTGGGGCCATAGCTGCTACTGAAAGACTTATGGAAATAGAAGACTTATCCCTTGAAAAACATGAAGATATAAAAGAAGGAATAGATAAATTATGTATTCCTAAAAAAAGCAATAATCATAATGCCGTTAAAGAAATTTATCTCTCAAATTCTGATGAATCTTTTTCATTACAAAAATATTATAATAAAAAAGATTTTAGCATTAATTTTAACAATGTTTCATTTTCATATGATAAAAATAAACCCATATTAAAAGATTTAAATCTTTCAATAGAACCTGGAGAGATAGTAGGATTAATTGGTCCATCTGGACAAGGAAAAACAACCCTAATAAAAATTATTTTATCTTTACTTAATATAGATAATGGCAACGTATATTTAGACTTTAAAGAAAATAATGCTTCTTTGCTTGCTTTAGATTCTTTAAACGAAAGAGAAGGGAAAAGTTCATATAGTTATAATGAATTATCCCCTATTCATAGAAAACTTATATCTTATGTTCCTCAAGGTGATACACTTTTTTCTGGAACAATAGAGGAAAATTTAAGATATGGTAAGCCTAATGCAACCTTAGATGAAATAATAAAAGCAACTAAAAAAGCCTGTGCTTTTGATTTTATAGAAGAATTAACTGATGGATTTAATACAATAATTGGAGAAAATGGACTTGGCATATCAGGGGGACAAGCTCAAAGGATTGCCATAGCAAGAGCTTTTTTAAGAGATAAACCTATATTAATATTAGATGAAGCAACATCTGCACTAGATCCAGAAACAGAAATTAAAGTTATTAATGAAGTTAAAAATCTTCCTAATAAACCTATTTGTATAATAATAACTCATAGACCTTTAGCTTTAGGTATATGTACTAGAATTCTAGAGCTTAAAGATAATTCAATAAAAGAAATATCAAAAAATGAATTAAAAAACTTAAATGAGATAAAAACTTAAATAAAATAACCAATGACTTAAAGTCATTGGTTATTTTATTAATTATTAACTTAAAGTTGGATATGGTAAAGGATATGGTCCTTCTCCTGGCTCAGCTGGTCCACAAGTATGAGATTCCCAATGCCAATACCACCTTTTACATTTTCTACAAACAATACGTGGTTCTTGTCCTCCATTATCTTCTTTGGTATTTTCAACTCCTAACACTAGTAGTTCTGGATTTTCCCATTTTTTCATAAAAACTCACTCCTAAATTTATTAATATTTATATTTAATAGTCATAAAGTTAAACTTTAAACTTGTATTTAAATATTCTTTAATGACCATCTATATATCAAAATAGAATTATTTTTTATTTAACTTCTCATTGGATTTCCTAGACAAATTGGATCATCATCATCACAACAATCACAGATATTCGGAATAGTTCCATGACCGTGTCCAAAACATTCACACTTTTCACAATACTCATCAACTGGATTTGTTGTTTCTGTGTTCTTAACACCTAAAATCATTAATTCTGGATTCTCCATTCTTTCATTAATTTTCCTTCCTAATCTTATTAATATTTATATGTTAATCCCATTATTTTAAGGTATAATCATATACAACTATAAAAAGTTTTATTATTTAATATTTTTATTAATCAACAAAAGTTTTAAAACAACTTATTTTGCAAAACAACCAACTCTTGTATAATTTAAATCGCCGTTTCCACCTGTAACAAACATTTGGCCATATCTAAGCCATGAATGGGCGACCATATTGTTTCTTTCCTTAGCAACTCCTAAATATAAAGTAGTTTTTATTCCTTTATCTTTTAAAATCTTTTGTGCGGTCATAGCTTGTACTAAGCATTTACTTTCCCATGGAGTATGTGAACTTACAAGTTTAACAATAAAACCTACTTCTTTTACAATTTTATAATGCTCTATGTCAATTTTAAAATCGCTTTCCTTACCTTTTTCTCCAAGTAATTTTTTCACCTTACTGAAACTTATATTTAATATAATAAATCTATAGAATCCACAAAGTATAAATGCTTTACAAAACATAACTTTACTTTCAAAATCTATTTTAAAAAAAGTTTTAATCTTTCTAATTAATAAAGACAATTTCTTCATGTCTTAACTTCTCCAAATACTCTAAAACTTTGCTTTCACAAGTTTCTCTGTCTATATCATATTCTTTTATTGTTGCCTCTATTATCTCTGAAACACTTTTAGGTTCATTAATTGCATCCCATATAGTACTTCCTGTTTCATTCAGCATGAAATACTTTCCTTTGTCTAAGTCCATCATTACCTTTTCTCCATTTAATTCAGTTACATCTATACCCTCTTTTTGAGAAACTATTGAATCTAAACTTATTAATTTACTAACCATTATAATTCCCTACCTTCATATAAATAAATTTAAACATTACCCTTTAACATTAATTCTCTTTCTATAAGTTCAATTTGTCTATCTACAGAAAATTGATCCCTAGGCCTCTTTATTCTAAATACTAAGGTATTTTTAGCTATGTTTATAACTTTTTTAAAATAAGACTTTGGAATTCCAAAGGGTGCTATAACTTCTATTCTATATATATTTCTTAGAATTATTTTCATCTTTTCTCCCCC
>ERZ1463036.156-NODE-156-length-15403-cov-9.346039_pt1 | contig 15403 bp, 15 predicted proteins | sample MGYA00564485_ERZ1463036 | MGnify/ENA primary metagenome ERZ1463036 (study PRJEB39244, sample SAMEA3635127) | Helicobacter pylori | study: EMG produced TPA metagenomics assembly of PRJEB11511 data set (Assembly of a 5300-year-old Helicobacter pylori... | reverse complement strand
AAAGAAAGGAGTAGCTCTAATTATGTATACATTTGTCTATATAATTAGTAGCAGTAGTTAGAGATGATGAATTTTGAATTAAAGAAGTACAAAAAAAGAGTTAAGAAGATAAACAAGATGGAGGATAATCTCTCTAAGCTAAGCGACGAGGAGTTAAAGCAAAAGACTGATGATTTTAGATTAAGGTTAAAAAATGGGTCAACAAAAGAATCTATTTTAATTGAAGCTTTTGCTACAGTAAGAGAAATGTCTAAAAGAGTTTTAGGTATGAGGCATTATGATGTTCAGTTGATTGGAGGAATGGTCCTTCATGATGGAAAAGTGGCAGAGATGAAAACCGGTGAGGGAAAAACATTAGTTGCAACTCTTCCAACATATATAAATGCATTAGATGGGAAAGGTGTTCATGTTGTGACAACTAACGAGTATTTAGCGCAAAGAGATAAAGAATTAAATGAGCCTTTGTTTAACGCTTTAGGCTTAAGTGTTGGTGTTGTGTTATCATCAATGAGTCCTGCTCAGAAAAGAAATGAATATCTAAAAGATATAACCTATGTAACAAATTCAGAATTAGGATTTGACTACCTTAGGGATAATCGTGTGTACAGAATGTCAGATAGGGTTTTAAGAGGGTTGAATTATGCTATTGTTGATGAAGTTGATTCAATACTTATAGATGATGCGAGAACTCCGTTAATAATATCTGAGAAGGGTGAAAAGCCAAGCTCATTGTTCAAGATTGTGGATATGTTCGTAAAGTCATTGACAGAAGAAGATTATACAATGGAGAGAATGACAGAGTCGATATCATTAAGCGATAGCGGAGTAGCAAAGGCAGAAGGTTTATTTAATATGGATAACTATTCAAGTAAAGAATATTCTGACTTGAGACATATAATAATCCAGTCATTAAAAGCGAACTACTATTTTGTAAAAGACGATAGATATATTGTAAGAGATGGTGAAGTTGTACTAATAGATTCTTCAACGGGGAGAATAGCTGAAGGTAGAAGATACTCAGAAGGTCTTCATCAAGCGATAGAGGCTAAAGAGGGATTAGAGATAAAAGAAGATAGTAAGACATTGGCAACAATAACATATCAGAATTTCTTTATGATGTATAATAAGCTTTCTGGTATGAGTGGAACAGTAATGACAGAAATAGAAGAGTTTAGAGAAACATATAGATTAGATGTTATAGAAATTCCTCCGAATTTACCAGTAATAAGAAAAGACTTACCAGATAGAATATATTACACAGAGAGTGGTAAGATAAAAGGCATTGTTCAAGAAGTAAAAGAATCTTATAAAAATGGTCAGCCTGTGCTTATAGGTACGGAATCAATAACAAAAAGTGAAGAGATAGCTGTTCTTCTAGAGGCAGAAAATATACCACATACGGTTTTAAACGCTAAAAATCATGAGCAGGAAGCAGAGATAATATCTAAAGCTGGTGAAAAGGGTGCAGTTACAATATCTACAAATATGGCAGGAAGAGGTACAGATATTAAACTAGATGAAGACGCTTTAGAGGCTGGGGGTTTAAAAGTTATAGGAGCTTACAGAAATGAGAATAGAAGAATAGATAATCAGTTAAGGGGTCGAAGTGGAAGACAAGGTGACCCAGGTTCTTCTCAATTTTTTGTATCTCTAGAAGATAATATGATAAAAACTTTTATAAGCGATAGAAGTAGACAGTACATATATAGCTTTGGGTATCATGAAGATGATTTTATAGACGACAAGGTTGTTAGTAAAGCAATTGAAAATAGCCAAAGAAGATTAGAAGGAAGAAATTATGACTCAAGAAAATATGTTAAAAAGTACGATGATGCAATAAATCATCAAAGAGTTCATGTTTACGGTGAAAGAGATGTATTAATTAGCGAAGAGTCTATACTTGAGTCTATACCTGCTGTAATAAAAGAAATAATATCTGATTTTATAGATTTAAGATTCTCAGATGTATTCCAAAAAGCTAAGATTGAGGAGTTTGATAAAGTTTGTAATAGCTTCAAAAAAGAGATAAAAAATGATTCCGGTATAGATTTGGTCATGGATATGTTATACGGAGCTCCTACTCCGAAGACTTATAATGTATTTAAGGAGTATTGTATAAATATAATGTTGGAGAATTATCAATCAAAAAAGGATAGTGAAAACTTTGATGCCATAGTAAAGGCTATATTCCTAAAAAATATGGATAAATTGTGGATTGAACACTTAGATGATGTTACAGCTCTTAGAAAAAATATGCAATTTGCGAGTCTAAAACAACAGGACCCATTACCAGAATATATACTGGAGACTAATAAGCTTTATGAGGATTTCATGTTTACATTAAAGCTAGATTCAATATTCGAGATAATGAAATACAAGGTTGAGGAGCAACAAATAGCAGATTCAACAGATTTGGATATAAATAATTTAAAAGTTGACATAGTGAAAAAAGAACTAATACACAATGGGAATGTATCATACGAATCAGGGATAGTTTACTTATCTTCTGATAACAACAAAAAAGATAGGTAAAACCTATCTTTTTTGTTGAAGTAATTTAATTTTCTAAAAATGATTCGTATTCAGATTTATTTTGGTCTTTTTCATTAGATTCTTTTTCGATAGAATTATTTTCGATGTTCTCAGCTGTATCTGCAGTAGCCTCATTAGAGTTGTTAGTGCTATCAGATTCAGTGTTATTTACATCTATATCTGATGAATTTTCGATTATTTGAGCATTATGTTCTTCTTCTTTTCTTTTACTTTCCTCTTCTAGCTTCTTTTGTTCTTCTTTTGCTTTCTCTTCCAACTCTCTTTGTTCTTTTATTTTTTTCGCTTGTTTATTTAATGATGACTCCTCTAGTGATTTGTATATATTGCCAGACGAAAAGTCTTTGTCCAAAGAATTAAAAGGTAGTAAAATTTTATATTCCATATTTCCAACATCTATAATTTTAACTATGTAATCTTCTGTAGTACTTGACGTATCAGTTGTTTTATGATTTTTTCTAGATTTATAAGTGACATTTATATTGCATAAATATAGGTTGTCCCCTATTTTCTCTATTATAGCAACATCTTTTATTTGAATATTAAGTTTGTATTTTTTAAATAAATCCTTTTCAGAGTTAATCACTTCTTGAGTAGAACTTATTTTCTCATAAAATTTAGTCTTGTCTATTTCTGTTAATTTTCTAGTATTATATATATTATAATAATCTTTTATATTTCCCTCACAAAGACTAGCCATACCCTTAGATAAATCTTTTTTAATTTCTCTAGCTAAATTAGGTGTCATAATAGATATGACAGATAGTACTATAAATATAAGAGTTGTTATAACTATAATAAAACTAGCTATGATTGATTTTCTTTTACTCTTCATATACCAAAAAGTTATGATAACTTTTTGTTTCCACCTCCTGTTTTCCGCATTTTATTTGTCCTTAAAATTATAACATAAAACAAAAATAAATCACAGAATAAACATTAAGAGCATGAATCTTTAGGGTTTAATTGAGGCGAAGGGCTTGAATTGATAAATGTCGTATTTAGAGCTTGTACATTTATAATATTATTTACTGCAAAAAATAGATGAAGTCTTTTTTCTCCATATGTTCTTTCATAAACTTTGAATCCAATTACGCCTTCTGCTTTTATCTTGCTCCCTTTTTTTAGTACATCTTTGTGTAATAGGAAAACATCAAGGTGCCAAAAGTTCAATAAAATAGAGGGGGATGGGTATATATTAGATGTAGATTGGTCGATATTATTTATTAATTTAATTATATTTTTATCGAATGTTGAATTTGTTGAGTATAGTTTGCTTTGAAATATTTGTCTACCATTTATATCTTTTTCTATGAAATCGCAAGAAATCAAGCCTTCAATTGTGCAATGTATTTTGTTGTTTTTATATAGTTTAAAATTATTGGAATATGTACACATTTGTAAAGCTCCTTTCTCATAGAATTCCTTGTTTAATAATATGTGCTATAAAATATATTTTATTCGTAAAATTACAAAATCCTTTTTTATTTTAAAAATTTTTAAGAAAAAAGAGTAAAGACATGTTTTGCCAAAATAAAAGCCGTTTTACTATTTAAAAAAAAGATAAATAAATTATAATAAAAATTAATAAATTAAAGAGAAAGAAGGTGTTGGAAAATGCATATAAATGCTTATAAAACGTTGCACCAAGTAATGTTGAGTAATTTAGATATAGATGAATTTATTTTTATAAAGAAAATATTAAGAAAGATAAAAATGTCGAAAATTGCTTTAGGCATGTCATATACTATGCTTATGAGTGCACTTTGGTTTGGTTCAACAGAAATAGGATTCACTATAATAGTGGCTGGGCTTGTTTTGATATTTTACTTTCAAAACAGAATTAAATATTATTTAGAGTTGGTGTCCGAAAAAAAGGATTCTTTTGAAATAATTATGCGTAATTATATTGATTCAGACAAGATTGATGCATTTAGAAAATTGCAATTATCTAAATTGAAAAGTAACGAAATATCAAAGAAAGAATATTTAGAAATAGTTAAAGAAGATGTGCAACTAATATTTTCTCTAATCAAAAAAGAATGCAATGAAGAAAATAATATAGATGTAGTTACATATAAGAGAAATATTGAAAATTTATTTAATATTGCCAAAGATGCGGTAAAAGGTGGATGTATTGAAAAAGAGGAAGTAGATTCAATACAAAGAAAGTGGAGTTCTGATTTGCAGGCTTTATGTAATCAGTATGCCAAAACTGATTTAGAGGTAGAATTGAAATATTTACACTCAAAGGTTGGGGAATACAATAAATAAAAAAGATACTATGAAGTATCTTTTTTATTTATTAAATATTTTTATCTCGTATTCTTTTATGCTATTATGGAAATATTTCAAAAGAGCAACTACAGCAAAAACTAATGTGTTCGCTACGCTTCCTTTGAATGCCATTACGAATATAATGGTACTTATAACTACAAAAATAAGTTCTTTGTTTTGAATAGCTTCGCCTGATTTTTTTACAGGGTCTATATCTTTGTTAATAAAGCAGAAGATATAAGATGTTATTAGTCCTAGCGTAATCAGGATGAATATTAAGTTAAATCCAGAATGACCAACAAGTAATAATGAAAATATAAATATTTTAGTAAAAAATTCTGTTAAATCTTCGTATCTCTTACTTATATCAAGTAAATTGAAGCTTTTAGTAATTATTCCAAGAGAGCTGGCTAAATTCCATACACCTACATCAAGACATCGATTGTTTTGGATAGATATAGGGTTTGATGATAGCAAAATAATAAGACTAGCCATTATAAAAGGATTTATTATAGATAAAAAATCTTTAAAGAACAGGCTCGCTATACATATGATTGCGTATATGCCAATCAGCACCAATTGATTGCTATATAGCGATGTATCTATCAGTTTAGGACTAAACTTTATTTTTTCTTTCAGTACTTGTTCAATAGTTTTGTGTTTTTCTGAATCTTGAATAGTACTTTGTATATCTACATGTTTTAACTCTGAATCTAGGTTATTAGTTATTATATTTTCGATTCTCATAGTTTCACCTCCTTATTAAATTAATAAAATCTATGTATAGGCTGTTTGTGTATGCAAATACATATTATATTAATATTGCAAAAATGATATTAATATAATAAAACACATTCCTTTAATTAAGAATATGCAAAAGGAGGTGTGGAAAATGAAAAAAGAGGATATAAGAGAATTTATACAATCTATAATAATAGGATTTCTTTTAGCGTTACTGATATCTTTATTTATAAAGCCAGTTAAAGTAGTCGGTGAGTCGATGGAGAATACATTGGAAAATGGTCAGAGACTTTTTGTTTTAAGACAAGCTTATATTGGCACTAAAAATCCAAAGCGAAATGATATCGTAGTTGTGAATACGGATAAGTTTGGGTCAGAGAAGAAGATTATAAAAAGAGTTATCGCTACAGAGGGACAATCTTTAAGAATAGACGGTTCGGATGTGTATATAAATGGAAAGAAAATAAAAGAACCATATATAAAAGAAAAAATGAATCCAGAGTGGGATATTAATATAGAAAAATTACCGGAGAATAAAGTTTTCGTAATGGGTGATAATAGAAATAATTCAGGAGATAGTAGGGAAATAGGTTTGATTGATGAGTCTGATATATACGGAAAAGTAATAGGTTATTAGTTTATGTACTCTTTTTTAAATAGATGTATTTATTATTTTAAGGAAAAAAATATATAAATATATATACATTTGTATAAAGAAGGGAGTTGTTAGTTATGAATAAATTAAAACCTGTAGCTCAAGAAATATTAGATATAAAAAAGGAAATGTTGAATAAAAACCATTCAGTTGTCGTAAAAAAAGCCCTAGAGGTGGCGATAGATAGGATGTTAGTACAAGAGTTTATAGACTTGGATATTCAGCTATATTTAAAGGATGATAAGTATCAGTTAGGTGAACTTAAAAAACTTATAGAGTCTATGGAGAAATATGTAAAAACAGAAGAAGAATTACTGATAGAATACGAGACTTTAACTGAAAAACTAAATGTTTTGATGGAAGGGTTTGGTTTAACTACAGATGATTACTACTTAAATGTAGATTTGGAATCAGACAGAATAAATATATGTAAGGTATTCTCTCTTGAGGAAAAGTTTTTGAAAAAGTATTTCTATCTTCAAAGTAATACGGATGAATATTTTGAAAAGCTTATGAAGAAAAAGGGATTTATGCAACAGTTTGCAGTATTAAGATTACCTAGAATACTTTCTAATTTTATAGAGATGTATCCTGAAAGTAAAAATTACAAGATAAGTAAGAGTCATTCATATTTTCAAGCAGATAGAAGAAGATACTCTATAGATTTAATATTTTCAATAGATGTTGAAAAAGTTGAGGAGATGGAATTAAATTCTTCTATATTAGATGAAATTTCTACTATTATAAATGAAGCTGATAGATATTTTGAAGAAAAGCTATCAGTTTAAGATGTCGTTAAAGGCATCTTTTTTTTGGATTGAAACTGTAATACATTTCTTATATAATAGTTGTATAAAAAACGTAAAAAACATATGTATGTCGATAAATATTAAAAATGGAGAGTAAAATAATAAATATTAAAAATGGAGGGTAAAATAATGGATTTTGTGGTTTTGGATATAGAAACAACGGATTATTCGCCTACAAAGGGTGGCAGGATAATAGAGATAGGGGCAGTAAAGGTAGTAAATGGAAAGATAGTAGATGAGTTTTCAGAACTTATTAACCCAGGTATAAGTATACCAAAGAAGATTACCGCTATAACTAACATAACTAATGACATGGTTGCATCGTCACCTTCTATAAACTCTGTGTTGCAAAGGTTTTGGGATTTTATAGATGGGTATGTTGTAGTTGCTCATAATGCTAGATTTGATTGGGATACTTTTTTGAAGCCAGGTTTCGAGAGCATTAGCAAGTATGTGAAAGGAAGTGCCGTTTGTACTTTAAAAATCAGTAAAAAGATATATGGTATAAAAAAAATAAATGAAAATGGAGAAAAAGTTAGCGTTAGTAATAAGTTAGAAGATGTGTGTAAAAGAAATGATGTTGTTTTGGAAAATGCCCATAGGGCTATAGCCGATTGTAAAGCCTTAGCAGAATGTGTATTAAAAATGTCTAATCAACATAAAGTAATGTATGAAGCTATAGTGAATGGAGATAAAGTCTGTCTTGATAATGGTCGTAATCTTAAAATAGATTATAAGGTTCATTCCGTAAAATATTGGGAACCCGTAAAACCAAGAAAGAAAAACGAGATTCCATTGAGAAGGTTTTATGTAGATATAACACCTAAAGATATAGAGGGGTTAACAGATATGTGTTATCCGGGTACAGTTATATTTGATATAAATTCAAAGTCATGGTGTAATAAAGACTTTTTATATAATTTAGACTACAACGAATTAGAAAGAAGAGTTTTAAGGGTTTCAGAGGTTTCTAGTTTAGAGGAACTTTATTATATGAAGCGAAGAGCTTGGAAGCAATATGCTCTTAGGGCGCAGTAATAGATAATATTTAGCTATCTATTTTTGTAGTTACTTGTATGTAAGAACTGAATTCTCCTTTTTTACTTTTTTATATGATTGTATACTAACATAAGAAAAAGTGGAGGGAGTTAAATTTTATGACAAGAAATTTTGCTTGTGTTAGCCCTAGTTATATGGGTTTATATAGGGTTTATTGTTTTAAAGCATTATATACCTGTGGGGGATATGAAAATGTAAAAAGATATGAAGAAGGTGATTTTATACCTATTGCATCAAATAGTTATATTTATAATAAGAATCTACTGATTGTTGATTTTGCGAATTATGTAGTTCATATAATAGAATCATATAGATATAAAAAAACGGTGAAGATATTAGGAGATGTGGATTCTAGGGTTTATAAATATTTTAAATCAAGAGCTTATATGAGTATAGATATTTATGGTAATATGTTGAATGTAAGCAATATTTACGATTTATATAGAGTTATGAATTTATATCCATCTATAAATATATACTTGGAAGAAAGAAAGTTTTTAAAGACGAACGTATATATGGATGCTCGTAATAATGGTTTTGAGAATGAGGCTATCATAGTTCTAAATAATTTAAATAATTATAAAGACAACGGTATTGTCCTATCTGGGTATACATTTACGGTTAGATATCGGAAGCAGAAATCGACTCTGAATTCTTTTGAATTAGCTAATAAATTATACGAACAAGTAGCTCCACCGATATTAAACAATTTTGAAGATGAATTTTTCGATAGAGAATCTATTTATTCTAAAGTTAATACCCTCTTAGATTTATTTAATATTAACTACGTTTTGGAGTTAAATAAAAATGGCAAAATAATAACTTATTTTACTGGTACTAAAAAGAAAATAACTCATATAGATAGATTAAAAAAAGATATAAAATCATTCATAGACGAAAATGAAGAAAATGAATTAAATTTTATATTGGATATAATATTTGCTAATGTTGTTGATGAAGAATACGCTGAATATATAATAGAAACTATTTCTACTATTTTAGATATAAATGATTAAATATAATTAAAAATGTTTATAAAAAAGAGTAAAATTAATCAAAAAATATTGTAAAAACTCTTAACCTAATATAAAATATGAATATACAAGTTAATGAAATAATTAGGAGCGTTTGAAATGGGGGCGGTTAAAATTAAAGCAACAGAGAATGACGAAATAAAACAGATACTTGATTTGATATATGCTCAAAACGACTATATAATAAAAAAGATAGATGAAATTTCCACTGTAGGTCGAGATGCGGGAGCTATAAAAGATATGAAAAAATCTATAGATATGAATTCTGAGATACATAGCTATTTTAAGCAAAAAGAATTAACGTATAAGCAGTATTATGTATTGAAATATCATTTAAATAATCCATATGTAAGTGATACACATTTGTCTATAGAGACTGGAGTTTCATATTCATCTATATCGCAGTGGAAAAATAAGAGTGGGTTGTTTAGGGAGTTATATGATAAAATAAAATCTTTGAAATAAAAAAGATGCGTTATGTAAATGCATCTTTTTTATTGTTTTCTTTGTTTTTTGATAACTAAGTATAAACATCCTTCAAGGATAACAAATGTTAAGCATAAGGATGCTGTAAACTCAATTTTTCTATCATTATGATTTTTAATATTATTATTTTTGATAGATGTAGTTATCATGCTGATATCTTTTCCGTTGATATTCTTTTCGTTGATTTTGTATTTGTTGTTTATAATATATGAATCTCCAACAAATGTTATAGTATTGAAGTCAGTTGTTTTTATTGATTTTATGTCTTTTACTTTTTTGCTTTTGTTTGCTATATTTTCAAGTAATTGAATTCGAAGTTCGTTGTTTACATCTGTATTTTTAATTTTATAGGTATATGAATCTAAATTATCTATTATTTCGTAATAGTATATAATAGAATTTTTGTCTTCATCAAATTTGCTTTTTAAATACACTTCTGTTTGAGGACTTTTAATACTTCTAGATATCGTTTCCGTAAATTGTTCATTTACTGTATTGAATTTGATATTACTGCTTAAATCAAATATTCCCATTGAGACTAATATGTTAAATACTAGTATTAGTAGAATTGAAAAGCATGAAATAAATTTTTTCTTAATTGTTTCTATTGTGTCTGTTTCTTTTACTGGCTTGGTTTTACTTTTTTCATTTTTTGTATCATTTGTATTATGATTTAAAAAGTCTATATTGCTAGTTTTTTTATTTTCTTTGGGTTTGCTTTTTATAATATGTATATTGAAAACTTTTTGTACAGTTTCTATATTTACTTCGTTACCATTTTCTTTTAATTGTTTTAGTATTCTTAACCTTGTTATAAAAATGTTTTTTTTTGAATTTATATTATCCATGATTTTTTTCATGGGTGATTTCTTATTTTCTTTACTCTCCATAGTACTCTCCTTTTACAAAAATAGACTAATAAAATCATTATAGCATATTTTAAGTCAAAATCAAACAATACTAAAATGCAATACTTTTAAAAAAGGTGTAAACTGCTAGGATGATTAGTTATAAAAAATGTAGTAAATAAATAAAATGAATAAACAGGATTAAAATCAATGTAAATTAGGAGGTGAAGTTGATGAAAAAAAATAGAATAATGTTATCAACTGTTTTATCTACTGTAATAATTTCAGGACCAATATCTGTAAGTTACGCTGAAGTAAATTCGTATAAAAACATAATATCAGATGAATCAGCGAATCTTTATTTGACTAATAATGGTGCAATTAAAAGTGAAGGGGCTGGCAATGTAGAAAATATTCCGGTTAAGGACTATGGATGTTCTGAGAGATTAAATAAAACTCTTTCAGAAATCGAGTATTACCTAATTAAGTATAATAACAGTTCTAATATTATGGACTTATATAAAAGTGCAGAGTTGTTTGGTGAAATAGCTATACATTCAACTGAAAATGATGTAGATTTGTTTGGTCCAGATACTGTTGTTGATAAGTTCTTTGAAGCAATCAGAAGTTTGATTTATGAAATACCAGACTCAAGTATGTCAGGTAAGTTAGTCGTGGATTTTGGTAAGGAGATTTTGTTTGGTTGGAGAAAAAATAAGGTAAGCAATGAGTATCCAGAGTATTTTATGGTGAATGGATTGATTAAATATAACTTGGATAAAAATGAATCTATACAAAAGGAATTGGATTATTTAGGGGAATCATATAATTATATGGTAAATACAGCTGAGGGGAATACAAATTCAGAAGAGCTTCCAGATATAGATACACCTGATTATGAAACACCAAATTTACCTCCACCTGATATAGATAATGGTGAGGAGCCACCAGGGGAGAATAATAATGATAGTGGTAGCGAAGATATATTTGATAAAATAGAAGAAGAAGAGTCATTTACAGAAGATAGTTATTACAAAAGAGTTGGCAATAGTTGTGTATTAGTTGAAAGAAGGTATAAAGCTGGTCATATATTCGAACAAAAAGAAAGTCCTGTGCCAAAGGGGGATTACGTATACTGTGGAATCAACGACTATATTTTTGATGGTTCAAATGGGAATAAGTTTAATAATAACTCTGGAACAATAATAGATGAGGATTATATAATGAATAATCAAAATGAAGATAGTAATAAGTTTGTTTTCTATACAGTTACTAAAGATAGTCTTGCTCCATATTATTATAATACGGGCATAAAAGCTACTGTAAGTGAAACTTTAAGTTATAATCAACTTAAAGATGTACTGTATCAAGTGGCAATAAAATCAGGAGGCTTTTCAACAGATACTAACACTAAATCATTAACTATAATAGAAGGAAAACCGATAGTTGTTAGAAATGATTTAGATGTTTATAGTAAAAAATATGTAGAGAGTTTGCTTGATTCATATAAAAAGGTTGGATTGAAAATTCAAAAGGAGAAACCTGTGGCGCAGAGTGGGTTAGAGAAATTAATTGCTGATAATAGTTTAATAACTATCTCTGGAGATGATAAAGAAATAAAAATGAGAGGTTTCTATATTGATGGAGCTTATATATCTGTTTCTGTTCAAGAATTAGTTGGTCATTTTGGTTACGAAAGCTATTATGACAAGAAAAAGGACGAGTTTGTTGTAACCGGTGATAACTTTAAATTAGCGATAACTAGAACTAGAGCTGATTATACTTTAAATGGTAAAAAGGGTAAATTCCCTACTACAGTTAAGAAAGTTAACGGCGAGTGGTATGCTGATTTTAATTCAATTATGAGCATACTTGGATATAACTTAGAATGGAATGGAGAAGAATTAATGTTTAATATAATAAAGAAAAAAGAGGGTTCATAGAAACCTTCTTTTTTATTGTTTGTTATGTATATTGTGTGAGTGATATTTTGATTTAGTAGAGTATGTTTTAAACTTAGATACATTTCCACTACTATCGATTTGATATATGCCTTCTTCTATATTTGAATCTAAATCCTCTCCGTTAATAAAGAATATATTATCATTTCTATCAAAGTCAAAGTTAATTAAAGTTAAATCTTTAAATATTTCTTCCTCTGAATTAGTAATTATCAATAATGATACTTCTCTTTTTAGCGAAGCTTTGTATATCATTGAATTTTTCTTGTGATAAGCTATTTTATTTAAAACAGATAATGCATTGTCTCTATAGTCGTTAACAAGAAATTCAATAGCAGTATTTTCGCATATTTTTATAGTTCCGTCTTTGTTGAGCTTTCGTATATAGTAATCGTGTTCAATGTTCTCAAAATATTTCTTTACGTTATAGCCGTAAGACACAAGGAAATCTTCTTTTGTGAAACAGTTAAGTATCTTGCTCTTAGAAGAATTTTGATGCTCTATCAACGATAAAACATTGTTAAATGCAATGTTTAGTACTTGTTTACTGGACCCAATGTATAATTCAAAGCTTGTAGGGTCAACTTTATCTATTAGTATTTGAGCAAAAGTTTCTTTGATTAAAGATATTCTGTATTCTAAATCTTTACTATTTTCTATTATAAATAGAATAACTATTTTATTGTTTTCTCCTGTAGTAGAAGAAAATTCTCTATTAGATAAAAAGCTTCTATAATTATTCCATTTTTCAATTAATTGTTTTTTGCTCTCAGTAGACATGTCCATTTCTAAGAAAAAATCAGTATTAAAAACAGTAATTAAACCGTCGGGTCTAATAGATTTGTACTTTGACATATGTTTTTCATCGGAGTAGCTTATTTTAGAAAATATATCTAAATTATATTGTTTATCTATATTTTTGCTTATTCTTTTAAAATCTAAAACAAATTGATTTAAGTGAACCTGATGGTTTATTAGTCTAGGGTGCATTTCAAGTTCATTTGCTCTAAAATAACCCCTCTTAATAACTCTCTTTTTATCATCTAATATGTTTGAGTCGAAATTAAATTCATTTATTAATATATCTACGCCTCTTGTTGTTAAGAAAAGTACGTAGTTGTTATGTCTAAAATATATTTTCTTTACAATACCTAGTTTTATCCAATTGTTTAATATAACTAGTTCAAACTCTTGTACAGAATTGAAATGCTTTAAAAAGTGCATCTTATACAATTGTTTATAAGTTAAACATCTATGCAAATAAATTGAATGCAATGCGTTTATTTCGTTTCTTACATATTCTTCAATTACTTTATCTATCCTTGAATTGCATTCAGCTTCTATAAACTCAATTTCTCTTTTGAAAATCTTTCTTTCAGCGCTAGTTGCAGGTTCTCCGTTCTTGCTTTTAAATTTTTCTATATTTAAAGAAATCTCTTTATTTTTTAAATCAAGATAAAAAGGTTTCTCTTTTAATTGAGCTATTACTTTAAATGTTGTTTTGTTCATTTTGTTCACCTCCTATAAGTTTGTAGTATTTTTATAATATTATACAATATATAAAAAAATAAAAAAAAATATAGACAATGATGACTTAAATTGAAATAAGTCTTCCTTATCTATATTTTGTTAATATTTTAATTTATTAAAATAAAGTAGATATTAATAATATCTATAGATATAGAAATCAATTTTCTCTAATATCTGTCCAGTAGAATTAAGCTTCATTTTCTTTAAAATATGTTCTCCATTGTAGTTTTTCTTTGGCTTTGAATTTTCTAACTCATCGCTATCTTCATCTAAAACAGTTTTTATTACTTGAGATTCTTCCTCAAGAAGTTCTGTATCTGTTGAAGCGTCACCTGTTTGAGGTCTCAGATATTTAGCTTCCAATTTTAGAGATATAATTTTGCAAAGTTCATATCTATTAAGTGCTTTGTTGGGATTTTTTTCTTGATACTCCTCTATTGCTAATTTTATACTCTTTTTTGGAACTCTATTAAGTTTATCAAATTCAAATTTTGTCTCCATTGACATTAAAACCACTCCTTATTATTTAAAATTAAGAGTGTTTTTGGCAACAATATCTAATATAGAAGAATATTACTGGGTTGATATATTATTCTATAATTATAATTATACATTAAGGCGAAAACAAAAACAAACATTATTTTTTAATGTTATTTTATTTATCTTACATCTTTCTCTTTAAAAGATTAAAAAAGATGTAAGAAGTTTCTATTTTTAGTATAATAATGAGAGTGATGTATGAGAGGGGGACTAGAGAAGAATGAAAAATATATATATGAAATTTGAAAAGATAAAGTACTTAAAAGATGAAGGGTATATTAAAGATTACCAAAAAATGATGGATTCATTAGATTTGTTGCAAGTGAAAAACAAAGAAATGTATGAACATAGTGAGAGAGTTGCAAAATATTCAGAAATAATGGCTCGTGAATTTTTTACAGACCAAAAAAAGATAGATTGTGTTTGGGTATCAGCGTTATTTCATGATATAGGAAAAATATTAATTCCTAATTATATTTTAAGAAATACGGATAGCTTATCTACAGAAGAATTTGAAATAATAAAAAAACATTCTTATGATGGATATAAAATATCTAAAAGATTTTTTAATGAAGATTTATGTGCTCCGGTATTAGAACATCATGAGCGGTTAAGTGGTAATGGCTATCCTTTCGAAAAAAAATCATTGTCTTTGGAAACTAGAATAGTAGCGGTTGTAGACACTTTTGATGCAATGACATCTGAAAGAGTTTATCAAGAGTCTTTATCTTTTGAAGAGGCTATTTGTAAATTGGAAGATTTAGCTACTAATAAAGATTTCTATGATATAGAAGTAATTCAAAAATTAAAAAAAGTTATAAAAGAAGGAAAGATAAAAGCTATTGAAAAGTAGCTTTTATTTTTTTATCAAAAAGCAAAAGAAGACCCCTTCTAATTTAGGCGTAGCCAAATT
>ERZ1463036.155-NODE-155-length-15465-cov-41.560934_pt1 | contig 15465 bp, 18 predicted proteins | sample MGYA00564485_ERZ1463036 | MGnify/ENA primary metagenome ERZ1463036 (study PRJEB39244, sample SAMEA3635127) | Helicobacter pylori | study: EMG produced TPA metagenomics assembly of PRJEB11511 data set (Assembly of a 5300-year-old Helicobacter pylori... | reverse complement strand
TCAAGTGGTCCGCAAGTAGCAGAGATACAAAGATTATTAATAAAGGCAGGATATGGTGTAGGTTCATCAGGAGTAGATGGAATGTTTGGACAAGGAACATATAATGCAGTAAAGAGATTCCAAACAGATCATAAATTGGGGGCAGATGGAATAGTAGGACCAGAGACTAAAAATGCATTAGGATTTAATAAATCTGGAAATTATAATGATTATGTTGGTGGAGAAGGAGTAAAGGGATTTTTAGATATAGCTAAGAGTCAGTTAGGATATCATGAAAAAGGAACAAATATAACAAAATATGGAGATTGGTATGGAACTCAAGGTGCATGGTGCGCAATGTTTGTATCATGGTGTGCTAAGGAAGCAGGAATATTAAATAAAGTTATACCTAAATATGCATGGTGTGAGAGTGGAGCAGATTGGTATAAGAATAGAAATAGATATGGATGGAGGGGAAAATATACTCCAAAGCCTGGAGACGTAGTATTCTTTTATAATAAAAATAATAGTGCTCCTTATTATCATACAGGAATAGTTGAATATGTAGAAGGTGATAAAGTTCATACAATTGAAGGAAACTCAAGTGATGAAGTAAGAAGACGAAATTATAGTCTTTCATATTCAGATATACAAGGATATGGTATAAATGGTGGAGTTATATCAAAAGAAAATAAAAACTTAGAAAGACTGGTTATTTCAGGAAGTGAGTATGATGGAGTAGTTGAAGTTGCAGATATAGGAATTGTGGGCAAAAGATATAAATATAATTTTATTGAGCCAGCTATTAGTGAATTAAGTTTATTAAAAAAATCATATCCATCTGATAAAATAACATGGTTTATTTCTAGTGTTGATTATTCTAATAAGGATAAAGAAAATTTTAAGGATACAGCTAAGAAATTAAACGTAAATATAGAATTTTTTGAAGATAAAAAAGAATTTAAAAGATATATAAATAATAGAAAAAATTTAAAAATTGGTAGTATAACTGTTTTTGCACATGGAGTTCCAGGATCGATTGAGTTTGGATACAATCAGGTGCATACACAAAAATATAATATTACAATTGGGGACTTAGAAGATATTGAAAAAAAATCATTTAGTGATGAGTGTATAACTAAATTATATTCATGTAATGCAGCTACAAAAGTAGAGAAGAGCTTTAAATATTTAGACTTAAATAGATTTGCTGGTAAAAGCTTTGTAGAAGCTTGGTATAAAGCAGGGTTTGGAAAAGTTCAAGGATATAATGGAAAAACAGATTATATTGTTATATTTGGGAAGGATGTACATGCTCATTGTTTAAAGCAATCTAAAAGTAAAGGATACTGCGAGAGTGGAGCAGAGGAATATCCAAGACCAACTAATCCAGAAGTAAAGCTAATAACATATCCTTAAAAAACAATTATATATTATTAATATAAATGTAGTTTTCTTATGTCCTATATTTTTATATAATTATTAAGAATTTAGGAGCGTGAGAAGTATGAAAAGTATAAAAAAAATATTAAAGGTATATTTGATACTTATTATTTTAGGTTTAATTTTATTTAAAATTAGTAAAAGCTATATTGTCACAACAATAATAGATACTATATTTTTTATAGGCTTAATAAGGTATTTTAATTTAAATAAGAAGGAAAAGGGGATAATGTTAACATTTATAGCTATATTAATGATATTGTTGGCATTGGATATAGAAAATTATTTTGAAGTTTATCAAAAGTTATGCTATATAAATACTTATAGTATATATCCAGAAATAATATTAGATATATTGAGTTTGTTAAATTTACCATTCTGTGGTGCCTTTGAAATACTATATAAATATGATATGTTTAATTTTAAATTTTATATAATTCCAATATATTTATTAATTATATTTGGCATATCAACAGTAACTAATAAATTTAAAAAAATAAGTGCGTAAGCACTTATTTTTTTATTAAACTTTCTATATAAAAAGTTTTATTGCATTTAATAGTAAAAAGATTAGGGTAATTAAATAATAGAAAATATGATATAATTTTCTTAGTTTTTACAAAAAGGAGGTGAAGTAGTGAGACAAGCATTAAATTTAAATAAACTAAGTTATATTGATAGATTACATAGCAAAAGTAAAGGCTGGATTACTAGGAGTATTATAAGTGAACATGGATATAGTCAATGGCATTATAAGTATGCAGAACTAAAAGGGTTAGATTTAATAGGAGAAAATATATATATAACACCAAATACATTTTATAGTACTTATAGAAGATTAGAGTATATAAAAGAGCTTAATGCTTTATTTATTGATTTAGATTGTTATAAGACTAAATTTACTAAAGAACAAATATTGATGAATCTTGAAGAAAATTATTTTAATCAGAGTATTCCAATTCCAAACTTTGTTATAGATAGTGGAAGAGGTATATATTTATTATGGCTTATAAATGCAGTACCGAGCAAAGCGTTACCATTATGGAAAAGTATAGAAGAATATTTATATAATGAATTAAAATATTTTGGAGCAGATAGACAAGCTATTGATGCAACTAGAATATTAAGAGTACCAGGAAGTATAAATTCTAAATCGAAAACAGTTGTAGATATAATAGATGAATATGACTATATCTATGATTTAAGAGAGATACAAAATGGATTTTTACCTGAATTAAAACCATATGAAAAGAAAAAAGGTAGACCAAGTAAAATAAATTTTATTTTCAGAGAGAGAAGCCTTTATTTTGGAAGAATACAAGACATAATAAAACTATGTGAATTACGAGAATATGATTTAAAGGGGCATAGAGAACTTATATTATTCTTATATAGATATTATCTATGTAGCTTTTCAGATGACGTTCAGAAGGCTTTAGATGACGTTATAGAACTTAATAATAGTTTTAGACAACCTTTAAGAGAAAATGAGGCTATAAGAGCAACTAGAAGTGCAGAAAGATGTTATTTAGATAAGAATAAGCAATATAAGTACAAGAATGATACTCTTATAGAGCTATTGGAAATTACAGAAGAAGAGCAAAAATATATGACAATAATAATTTCTAAAGAAGAATATAAGAGAAGAAAAAGAATAAGAGATAGAATTTATCAGAAAAAAAATTACCAAGAGCAATTAAAAGCTCAAGGTAAATTAACTGAAAAAGAAAAAATTTCACAACGTAGAGAAAAAATTTTAGACCTTTTAGCCGAAGGTCTTACTCAAAAAGAAATCTATACGTTAATGAAAATATCTAAACGTACATGTATAAATGACGTTAATTTCTTAAAAGGACAAGGTCTAATATAACCTTGTTCTTTTTATATTATAAAATAAATTTTTTTATAAATCAATTTATAAATTTAAAATTAATTTTGCAAGTTATATTTAAATAGAGGTGCAAAATTTTCTCGTCCTTGTATTATAGGGTACGTAGTACCTGTTCTATTTTTGTATAAAAATACATGTCTGATAAATGCTATTCTCTTTTTTTAATCTCTTGCATTTTTATATTATTTACTAGTATTTTACTTAAGATTTTTTTTAGGATAAAAGGAGTGTTTACGATGAATGTTTTAAGAAAGCTAGAAAGTAGGATAGAAACTACAGTAGGAGAAGAGCATAGGGACTGGGTTAACAAATATGAAGAATATTTATCAGCAGGAATACAAATTGGTTTAATAAAAAAGAGTACTGATGATAACCCTATTTGTTATATGGATTCAGAAAAAGGAGAAATAAAATATAAAAGTTATAGTGAAAAAGAAAAGGAAAAAATTTTAAAAGAGCTTGAAGAGTTAAAATTAAAAATAGAGAAAAATTTAAATTAAAATAAAGGTTTTTTTGTGTAGCTACAGAATTAATTCAGTAATGAAAGTGAGGTTTTTTTGTGGCTACAAAAATTATAAAAGATGAAATTATAAGGGTTAGAGTTACATCAGACCAAAAAGAAAAACTAAAAAAAATTGCAAAAGAAAAAGGTAAAAGTATGAGTGAAATTTTAAGTGTAGCTACAGAAAATGAAATAAAAAATTATGAAGAGCGAGAAAAAAATTATAAAAAAATTTGTGATAGAGCTGTAGCTACAGAAGAAAAAATTCAAAAGATTAAATTAAATTTAGAGGAAAGAAAATTAAAAAATAAAAAAAGTTTTGAAAAGAAATTAAAGGTTTTTTTCCCCTTATCAAGAAAATAAAACAAATAAAAAATTAGTCAATGGGCAAGGCTTCGCTAATAAAAAAAATATGTTGCTGCTATTAATTCCTAAAAGGATCTTTAGCTGAAACATATTTTTTTATTACCCTTGATTAGTTTTTTTTATTTATTTTAGGAAGTTATTAAGGGGAAAAAAACCTTTTTATATTTAGGTTGAATTCTCCAAAATTTAGGAGTAAAATTGAATTATAATATAGGTAAGCAAGATTAGTGTTTGAGTACCCAAAAGGGTAACAAATACGACCGTAAAACAAGTTTTACTATCTTGCTTGGGTTAGGGCAAAGCCCTCCAAGACCACACCCAAAATCCTACGGATTTTAAAAATCAAAGATTTCTTTAAGGAGTAAATTTATGAGTGAAAATAGAAAAAGAGATAAGCAAATAAAATTTTATGTAACAGAAAAAGAGTATAAAGAAATAAAAAAGAAAGTAGAAAAATCAAAATTAAAGCAGACGGATTATTTAATAAAAAGTGCATTAAATAAAAAAATAATTGTGGTAGATGGATTAAAAGAAATTCTTTTGGAACTATCAAGAGAAGGAAATAATTTAAATCAAATAGCAAAAAAAATAAATGAAGGAGAGCAAACAGATATAAAAGAAATGAAAAAAAACTTAATGGAGTTATGGGACTTAATTGAGAAAATTTTAAAAGGAGAGTAAAAAAATAATGGCAATAATAAGATGTTTACCAGGAACGAAAAGTTTAAAAAATCAATTAAAGTATTTAGAAAAAGAAGGTAAAACATTAGAAGAATTAAAAGAGGGAATTAATTGTACTACTGATAATATTGAAAAAGAATTTAATATAGTAAAAGAAATGTACAACAAAAAAGAAGGAAAACAATATTATCATTACACACAAGCATTTAGTAAAACAGATAAAATAACTCCTGAAAAAGCTCATGAAATCGGTAAAGAATGGATAGAAAAAAATATAAAAGGATACCAAATTTATTTAGTAACTCACATAGATAAAGAACATATCCATAATCATTTTTTAATAAATTCTGTAAGTATTGAGGACGGAAAAAAGCTTCAGATAAGTCCAAAAAAATTAGAAAAAATGAAAATAGAAAGTAATAAAATTTGTGAAAGAGAACATTTAAAAAAAATAGATTTAAATAAAAAAAGTTCGATTTTTAAAACTGATGGAGAATATAGAATTGAAAAAAGAGGTCAAGAAACTTGGAAAGGAGAACTTAGAGAAGTAATAGAACTTGAATTAAAAAAATCAAAAAATTTAGAAGAGTTTAGAGAAAACTTAAAAGAAAAATATGATGTAGAAACTAGGGTAACTAAAAATACAATAAGTTATAAGCACCCAACACAAAATAGAGCAGTAAGAGGGAAAAGATTAGGTGGAAATTATACAAAGGAGAGTGTTTTAAATGAGCTTAATAAACAAGCAGACAGGACAATCAGCGAAAGAAATAATGGAGGAAGAGAAGAAAATATCAGCAAGAGAACAGTTGAAGGAGCTGAACAAAATAAGCAAACAGGAATTAGAAAACAGTCTTTTGAAGGAAACTTTAACAGAATATATAGAAGTATTGGAGAAATTGAAAGAGGAGCAAAACAATTTTCTATTAAAGCAAGAGAAGAGGAGCAACGAGCAAGAGAAGAGAGTGAGAGAATTAGAAGAGAGCAACAAAATGCTAGAAAAGAGCTTGAACAGAGAGTTAGTGAAGATAGGAGAAAATATAAAACAAGAGGTTTTAACCTTGAGAGATAATTCAATAAAGGTAGTAGAAAAAACCAATGAAACATTAAAAGAAAATGTAATAAGAAGTGGAAATAAGTTAAAGGAAATAGTAGAAGAAGCAGAGAAAGTAAAAAATAAAACAGATAGAGAAGTAAAAAGTTACTTTGATAGGCATAAGATCATTGATTATTTAGTGTATATAAATTTGATAATCACACCAATATTATTTTTAATTATTATATATATATTATTTTTTAAAAAGTAAGGAGAAAAATTTATGAAAAAAGTAAGTGAAAGAAATATGAGAATATTTGCGACAATATGTGTTTTGATAGCAGGAATATTAAATATGATTCAGAAAAAATATATGTTGGGGAGTCTATTTATAATATTAACAATTAGTTATACAGTAAATCTTATCTTAGAAAAGAAAAAAGAAGAATCTAATTAAAGTTAAATTTAAAAAGGTGCAAAATTTTCTCGGCTTGTATTATAGGGGTACATAGTACCTGTTTCTTTTTTAGTATAAAAAATGATATAATTTTGTTAGTTTTTATAAAAAAGGAGGTGAAATAGTGGAACACGCATTAAAATTTAATAAAGAAGGATATATAGATAATTTACATAGCAATAGTAAAGGTTGGATTACTAGAAGTGTTATAGATGAAAAAGGATATAGACAATGGCATTATAAATACGCTGAATTAAAAGATTTAGATATGAGTGGAGAGAATATTTATATAACTCCAAATACGTTTTATAAGCCTTGTAGAAGGCTAGAAAACATAAAGGAATTAAATACATTATTTATAGACTTGGATTATTATAAAACTGGGAAGACAAGAATACAGGTGCTTATGAATTTAGAAAAGAATTATTTCAATCAAAGTATTCCTATACCAAACTATGTTATAGATAGTGGAAGAGGAATGTATTTAATATGGTTAATAAATGCAGTACCTAGTCAAGCATTACCATTATGGAAGGCAATACAAGATTATTTATATAAACAATTAAAAGACTTTGGAGCAGATAGACAAGCATTAGATGCAACAAGAATATTAAGAGTACCAGGAAGTATAAATTCTAAATCGAAAACAGTTGTAGATATAATAGATGAATATGATTATATTTATGATTTGAGAGAAATTCAAAAAGAATTTTTACCTGATCTTAGTGAGATAAAAAAGAAAAAAAGAGGAAGACCTAAAAAAATTATATTTGTACATAGAGAAAGAAGTCTTTATTATGCAAGAATACAAGACATAATAAAGCTATGTGAACTTAGAGAATATGATTTAAAAGGTCATAGGGAAATTATATTATTTTTATATAGATATTATTTGTGTAGTTTCACAGAAGATACACAAAAAGCTTTGGATGATGTTTTGGGGCTTAATAATATGTTTAAACAACCATTAATAGAAAAAGAAGTTGTAAGAGCAACTAAAAGTGCGGAAAAGTGTTATTTAGATAAAATTAAGCAATATAAATATAAAAATGATACGCTTATAAATCTTTTAGAGATTACAGAATATGAGCAAACTCATATGATAACGATAATTTCTAAGAATGAGTATAAGAGAAGAGAAAATATAAGAGGTAAAAAAAATTACCAAGAGCAATTGAAAGCTCAAGGTAAATTAACTGAAAAAGAAAAAATATCACAACGTAGAGAAAAAATAAAAAACCTTTTGCGCGAAGGTTTTACTCAAAAAGAAATCTATACGTTAATGAATATATCTAAACGTACATGTATAAATGACGTTAAATTCCTAAAAGAACAAGGATTAATATAACCTTGTTCTTTTGTATTATAAGATAAATTTTTGAATTAATCAATTATTATTATTTTAAATGTAGGTGCAAAATTTTTTACGCTTGTATTATAGGGTACTTTAGTACCTGTTCTAGTTTTTAGAACGAGGAGTTTATGTTTTATGCTTAGAGTGATTTCTATACCTATTATAACTATATCTAGGTTCTTAAACATTTGAACAAAGTTTTCTAAGAATACAGGAATTTATGGTGTAGATACAGAAATATTTTATAATATAGATATTATAGAAAAGAGGTTTTTTTGTGGCTACAAAAGTTGTAAAAGATGATTTTATAAGGGTTAGAGTTACTAAAGAACAGAAATAAAAAATAAAAAAATTGAATAGAGAGAAAAAAGTCATCAAAAAATTTATGATAGAGTTGTAGATACAGAAGTAAAAATTCAAAATATAAAAGAAAGTTTAAAAGATCTAAGATTAAGAAATAAAAAAAGTTTTTGGAGGAAATAAAATTGATTTTAGATGCAAATGACAGAATAAATTCTAAAAAAATAAAAGACCTTTTAGCGGAAGGTCTCAAATAAAAAATATATATATGCACTTTTAAATATATCTAAAAGAAATTGTATTCGTGATATTAAATCTATTAAAGAACAAGAATAATAAACTTGTTCTTTTTGTATTATAAAGGAACTATTTTTTTATGGGTGTCAAAAATTTTAAGTATTGACACCGTTCTTAAGCTTACGTAAAATAGATATATAGAAAGGTGTCATAACTTAGTATCAAAATGAATGATAAAAAATAGGTGAAAAAATGATTTATGGATATGCTCGTGTAAGTACAAGAGGACAAGCTAAGGATGGAAATAGTTTAGAAAGTCAAATAGATTTATTAAAGAAAAATGGATGTGAGAAGATCTATTCAGATAGTTTTACTGGATGCAAAACAGATAGACCAGAATTTAATAGGTTATTGGATAAATTAAAGTTAGGAGATATGTTAGTAGTTACTAAATTAGATAGATTTGCTAGAAGTATTACTCAAGGAAGTGAGCTAGTTAATAAACTTATAGAGAAAGGGATTAGAGTTAATATACTTAACATAGGAGTAATGGATAATACTGCAGCAAGTAAACTTATAAGAAACATATTTTTTAGCTTTGCTGAATTTGAAAGAGATATGATTATTGAAAGAACCCAAGAAGGAAAAGCAATAGCTAGAACGAAAGAAGGGTTTAAGGAAGGAAGACCAAAGAAGTATACAGATAAGCAATTAAATAATGCTTTAAGTATGCTTACTGTAAATGGTGGAAATAGCAGCTACAATGAAGTAGCAGAGCTTTTAGGAATAAGTAAGAGTACATTAATAAGAGCGAATAATAAAAGAAAGGTCTATTAATAGACCTTTCTTTTATTGTTTAAACTAAGTTTTTATATTATAAATTTAATTACTAGCAAAGGAATTAAATTAAATACAGAATGTATAAAAGTTAATCGTATTAATGGATTCATTTTATATTTATCATACAAAATAAATATATATGCAAAAAATATAGCAGCAGGTAATACTGAAAATATATATTCTAGTGAATAATTATGAAAGAGTGAAAATAATATTATAGATAATATAAATCCAACTGTATAATTTTTAAATAAATTTTTGCATATTTTTATAATTAAGAATTGGAAAATAAATGTTTCAAGAAAAGGACCAATAGAAATGGTATATATTTGTAGGAAGATAGAATTTAATATTATGGAGGTTGGAGAATTAAAGTTATTTACATATACATTTTTAAAGAGTAAATTTGGTAATAGATTAAAGAGAAAATTCGATATACCTAGTAATATAATTATTATTATAAAGTTATGTATTTTCAAATTTAAAAAAATTTTGTCTAGTTTTTTTATTATGTCCATTTTATCCCCTTTTTAATAGTATTCGACTATAAATTCCAGAGAATTTTTAATGTTCTTTGGAATTTATAGTTAATTATAATTATAGTTATTTTGAAGCTGCTGACTTTATTCCATCAACAAAACCATGTCCAAAATCAGAAATATCTTGAAGATGACCTCCTAGCCAAATAAGTCCTTTCCACACAGTTTTTCCACTTATTCCGCCATTTATGGCTTCTAATTCTTCTAAATTTAATGTATTCATAAAAAATTTCCCCCTTAAATATTAATCCCAGAAAATATCATTTCTTGTATCATAAGCAGCTTTTCCTAATTTACTTCCAATCCAGTACCAAACGCTATCAGATCCGCCACCATTGATTAATTCTAATGAGTCTTCATTAAGATTTTCAAAATTTTCACTTAAATTCATTATTAATACCTCCTTGAAAAATACTAAATAAGTATATAACAAAAAAACGTATTTTTTCAAAAATTGAATAAAATTATACAATAAATTCAAAAAAATTACATAATTTCCCTTTAATATTAATTTATTGTATTATTTTAGGGGGAATTATGACGAAAAGATATTATTGTATAAAGCAACATGATTATAAAGACTGTGGATGTGCTTGTTTAGCTACTATATGTAAGACATATGGCTTAAAGTATCCAATATCTAAGATAAGAGAAGTTGCAGGAACAGATAAAATGGGAACTAGTGCTTTAGGAATTATACAAGCAGCTGAAAAGTTAGGATTTTCGGCAAAAGGAGTTAAATCGAGTAAGCCACAGGACATATTCGGTGAAATACCACTACCAGCTATAGCTCATGTAGTTATAGATAATAAATTTTTACACTATGTAGTTATACATAAAATAAGTGAAAAAGAAATAATTGTTGCAGATCCAGCTAAAGGAATTGTTAAATATAAGCCAAATGATTTCTTTACTATTTGGACAGGGGTTCTTTTAATTATGACTCCAACTGCACAATTTAAAGAAGGAAATGAAGTTAAAGGTGTATTTTCAAGGTTTTTTGATTTAGTAAAACCTCAAAAGGGATTATTAGTAAATATATTTTTAGCATCAATATTAATAACTATATTTGGGGTATTGGGATCATTTTATTTCAAGTTTTTATTAGATGATATAGTACCTAATAATCTAAAACAATCTCTAGCTATATTCTCAATTGGATTCATAGTTTTAGCTTTATTTAAAGTTATTTTAGAGGCATTTAGAACTCAACTTTTAATATATTTGGGACAAAGGTTGGATATACCATTAATGCTTGGCTATTATGATCATGTAGTTAATCTTCCAATGAACTTTTTTGTAACTAGAGAAGTTGGTGAAATAATATCAAGATTTAATGATGCATCTAAAATAAGAGATGCGATATCTGGAGTAACTTTAACTATGATGATAGATGTACTAATGGTATTAATAGGTGGTTTTATATTATATTCTCAAAGTACATTGCTATTTGGGATTACAATAATTCCTTTAATTTTATATGGAATAATAGTTTTTATATTTAAAAATAATATAGAAAAAGTTAATAGAGAAACTATGGAGAGTAATGCTAAGTTAACATCTTATTTAGTAGAATCATTAAACGGAATTGAAACAATAAAGGCTTTTAATTCAGAAAGAGAAGTAAATCTAGAAACAGAAAAAAGATTTATAAAACTTATAAAAGCTATATTTAAAAATGGAACAATAAATAACATACAGGTTTCACTAAAAAGTGGAGTAAAAGGTATTTTTGCAATAGCAATTTTATGGATTGGTACAGTTCAAGTACTAAATGGAAAAATATCTTTTGGTGAACTTTTAACTTTTAATGCTTTATTAGCATACTTTTTAACACCAATTGAAAATATAATCAATTTACAGCCTACATTACAAACAGCAGTAGTAGCTGCCGAAAGATTAAGTGAAATATTGGATTTAGAGCTTGAAAAATCTAAAGAAGAACATAAGAAAATAAATCCTGAGTCCTTAAAGGGCGATATAAAATTTGAGGATGTAGATTTTAGATACGGAACTAGAAGTTTAGTATTAAAGAATATAAACATGAACATAAAGTCTGGACAAAGAATAGCTCTAGTAGGGGAAAGTGGATCAGGAAAGACTACTTTAGCAAAACTTTTACTTAATTTTTATCAATGCGAAAAGGGTGAAATTATAATAAATGATTACAATTTATTAGACCTAAATATCGAAGCATTGAGAGATAAAATAGCGTACATATCACAAGAAACTTTTTTATTTAATGGAACAATAATAGAAAATTTAATGCTTGGAAATCCTTATTTAACTTATGAAGAAATTATAGAAGCTTGTAAAAAGGCGCAGATCCATGAATTTATAAATTCACTTCCATTAAGATATAACACATTAGTTGAAGAAAATGGATCGAATTTTTCTGGTGGACAAAAACAAAGATTCTCTATAGCAAGGGCAATTCTTAGAAAACCAGAAATTCTTATAATGGATGAGGCTACAAGTAATCTTGACTCTATAACAGAAAAAGCTATAGAAAAGACTATTCACGAATTTAGTGAAGGAATGACAACTGTAATAATTGCGCATAGGTTAAGTACAATTATGAGATGTGATAATATTTATATTTTAGAAAAAGGAGAGATAAAAGAAGAAGGTTCACATAATGAATTATTAGAGAAAAAGGGTAGGTATTATGAACTTTGGAAAGAACAACTTCCAGAAATAAATAAGGTTGAAGAAATTCAAGTTAAGGAGGTTGTAAAAGTTGAAGTTTAAAATAGATAATATAGAAAACTTAAGTGACAGCAGAGAGGTTATGGAGTCTAAGCCAAATAAATTTACGAGTATTTTTATTTATATAGTACTTGCATTAATAGTTATATTTTTATTATGGGCTTGGTTTAGTAAAAAAGAGATTGTAGTAAAAGCCACTGGGATAGTTAGACCATATAATGAAACTTATGCAATATCTAATGTTATAGCAGGCGAAGTAAAAGAAATTAATATGAAAAATGGAGAAAATATCTCTAAGGGAGATGTTCTATTTAAAATAAATTCTAAAGATTTAGAAGATAAAAAAGGACAGTTAGAAGATAGTAAAGAGTACCTTGAAACAGACATAGATAATTTAAAAAAGCTAACTAATAGTATAAATGACAATACAAATTATTTTGAGGATAATGGTAAGGAAAAGGAATATTATTATAAATATAAAAGCTATGTAGCTGGAAATAAGGTTCCATTAAGTGATAAAGATAATATAAGTGAATCTAAGAAAGACCTTCAGGATGAGAAAAATAACTTAGAGACATTATTAAAATCAGTTAAAGATCAGAAAAACTATAATGAAAGTGGTTCTTTATTTAGTGATCAGTATAATAGTTATATTTCTTCAAGAAAAGTTATAGAGAGTAAATTAGAGCAACTGAAAAAACTGGAAGAAAATTTACAAGGAAATAATTCAAGTGAAGAAACTAGTAAGCAAATTACTCAAGTTGAAGGAGAAATTAAAGGTAATGAAGATCAATTATCTAAATTAGAAAGTGATACAGAAGTCCAAATAAAAGGCTCTATAGATAAAATAAATCAAAATATTAAAAGCTTAGATAATAATTTAGATAAAATAGATGAATCTAATGATATAGTAAAAGAAAAAAGTAAAACAACAGTTTTGGCTCAGATTGAGGAAAAAATAACTGTTGATAAAGAAAAATTAAAAGAAGTAAATTCAAATATAAAAGAGATAAACAAAAATATAGAAGACTGCACTGTAAAAGCTCCTGTTGATGGGAAGTTAGATATAAATATAAAATTAAAACTAGGAATAATGCTTCAAACAGGTGCAATAGTTGCAAATATATTACCAGGTGCAAATAAATATAAAGTAGATTTAGTAATACCAAATAATGAAATTGCAAATATAAAAGATGGACAAGATATAAAATATAGTTTTGATGCTTTATCTTATAAAGAATATGGATTTATAGATGGGAAGATAGAAAGTATTAGTCCAGATTCAAAGGTTGATAGTGAAAAGGGAATATCTTTTTATACAGCTGAAGGAAGTTTGGATAAGAATATTTTATATAGTAAAGAAGAAGAAAGTTTTATAAAGTCAGGAATGACTTGTGAAGGAAGAATAATAACAAGAAAGGAAAGAATGCTATATTACTTACTTGAGAAGTTGGGATTTAAGTATTCTGAATAACTAAAATTTTTTTATTATATATAAAGGAAATAAATTAATGAGATAGAATATAAAATGTAATGCAAAATAGGGATTTGCATTACATTTTATTAATTTGCATTACAGAAATATAAGATATAGTGGGGAAATAAGGGGGAAAAAGATGAGAAAGGATAATACATTACAAATAAGGATAAATAGTGTAGATAAAGCTAAAATTAAAGTATTAGCTAAAGAGAGAGGGTATAAAAATATAACAGAATATATAATGTATCTAGTATTAAAAGATATTAGTGAGAGTGAATTTATAAATAAGAGAATGTTATAAATAAAAAAGTAATAAATACAATTAATTGTATTTATGATTTTACTATTAATTATATTTTTAAAAGGAAGAAGAAGTTTAATGGATTATGATAGATTTTTAAATATACTAAAAGAAACTAAGGGCCTACGCAATTCTTTAAATGAAATATTAAAATATGATTTTATATATAATTCTAATAAAATTGAAGGCAGTACATTTACAACTGCATCTTTACAAATGCTTATGGAAAATAGGATAGTAACAGGAACTCATGGATTAGATGATATACAAGAAACAATTAATTCTTTTTATACATTTGATTTAGTCATAGATGATTCAGGTAATATGTTAACCTTAGACATGATAAAAAGATGGCATGGAGCATTAATGTATAGAACTAGATTATATGATATGGGGCTAGCTGGTATATTAAAAAAATATCCTAATAAAATATTAGGTTGTGATTTTGAAACTGCTAATCCATTGGAAGTTGAAAATAGATTAAATATAATAATCAATAAATATAATAATCTAAATAAAGTAGCCATAGATGATATTACAAAATTTCATTTGGAATTTGAAAAGGTTCATCCATTTCAAGATGGGAACGGAAGAATCGGTAGATTTATATTTTTAAAACAATTATTAGAAAATAAATTACCTTTAAAATATATGAATGGAGAAACTGCTCATGAATATAGAAAAGTACTAGCAGAATCAAGAGAAGATATATTAGATCCTTTAATAAAATATATAAACAAACAAAAAGATTTTATAGAAGAAAATAAAAATTTGTTTTAATAAAAAATAGTGATGAGAGTATCATCACTATTTTTTATCATTTACTGATATAGAAAAGCTAGCTATAAAAATAGAAGCTATACCTAATATATAATTATTAGTTGATATAGAATAAATCATAAGAGCTAAAGATAGAATTAATCTTAATACTGATAATAAGATAGTTTCTTTATTAAAAAATGAAAATGAAATATTGATAATAATCACCTCCATTTAAGTTAGTATATAAGTCCAATTATATACAAATTTAAAAACATTTATTAGGAAATTTATATAATAATTTTAAAATAAAAAATCACTTGAATAATTAGAGTATAAAAATATAATTTAAAAGTTTTTATGCTATAAATACAGTATAAATAAAGTAAAAGGTTTATTATATGATACAATATATTACAAAGTGTAATATAAAGGGGGCGTTATATTTATGGAATGGAATTTAAAGAATATAGATAGCATAGTAGAGTTTATAAATATAAAATTAAATAATGGTTTAACTATGAAAGAAATAGAACATGATTTTTTTTATGTAAATGAAAGGGTTATTCATAAAAGATTAGCAAGATTAGG